>JAAIGG010455526.1_pt1 | contig 30638 bp, 25 predicted proteins | sample 6487391 | NCBI WGS metagenome assembly JAAIGG01 (sample SAMN13974130, study PRJNA590717) | phyllosphere metagenome | biome: asymptomatic weeds; feature: pooled weeds collected from a community garden; material: weeds; isolation source: pooled asymptomatic leaves from various weed species from...
ATAGGGCCGCGACTCCAGGCCGGTGAACACGTTCTTGAACGGCACCATGCCCGCATTCACGAACATCAGCGTCGGGTCGTTCTGCGGCACGAGCGGCGCGGAGGGCACGATCTGGTGCCCTTGCGCACCGAAATAGTCGAGAAAGCCGCGGCGGATGTCGTTGGTCGAGGTCATGGACGCGACTTAGGCGAGGTTTGGCGCGCGCTCAAGCGCCCGCGCGTTCGGGGCGATCCGTCGCATCCGCACTTTTCCCATCGCTCGCCCAGCGCAAGCCGCCGGGCAGCTCATCCGCCGACAGGTCAATCTGGAGCACCCGGCGGTGCCGCCCCGGCCTCGACCGGGCCGAGGCGTGGAGAATGAGGGTGCGGTAGAGCCAGACCGAACCCGCCTCCGCCAGGCACATCGCCTCGCCAGGCCGCGCGACCACGGCTTCGATGGACGGCTCGGGGATGAGCCCCAGTCGATGCGATCCCGGCGCGACGATCAGCGGCGCATTGTCGGCGTCGACGGGATCGAGATGGAAGCGCACTGTCACCATCCGCTCCAGCAGCGATACGGGCGGCGCGACATGGACCCGCCCCTGCTTGACCGTCCAGGGGCCGAAGCCCGCCACTTCACGACGCTCGGCGACTTCGATGGTCCGATCCTGATGCCAGGCGAGTGCCCAGTTGGCTCCGTCCGCCTTGTCGAACAGCAACGCTCGAACTGGGCGCATGGTGGGCGCGCGATCCGCGACCAGTCGCCGGACACCCGTCAGCGCCGCCGCTCGCCTTGGGTCGATGCGCTGCCCCGGACGCCCGCCCGGCCAGTCGGCGAACAGCGCCGCCAGCTCGGCCATTTCCCCGTCATCCAGCCGCGACGGCCATAGGGCATAACCGCGCTCGTCCAGTTCGGCGTTCATCCGATCGGCGCTTCGATCGAACGCGGTGGCTGCGAGAACCAGACTGGGCTGCTTTCGGTCATGTGAAAGCAATCCTCGATCCGGATGCCGAACTTGCCGGGCAGATAGAGCCCGGGCTCGTTGGAAAAGCACATGCCCGCCGCGAGCGGAATCGCTTCGCCATGGACCAGATTGACCGGCTCGTGCCCGTCCATCCCGATGCCATGCCCGGTGCGGTGCGACAGGCCGGGCAGGCGATAGCCGGGGCCATAGCCCTGCCCCTCATAAAAACGCCGCACGGCATCGTCGATGCTGCCCGCCGGGGCGCCGATCCGCGCCGCCGCCCGCGCAACCTGTTGCCCGCGTGCGACCGTATCCCAGACCTTGCGCTGCTCCGCGCTGGCCGTGCCGTGCACCCAACTGCGCGAGACGTCGGACTGATAGCCCTCGACCGTGCAGCCACAGTCCATCAGGACGACTTGCCCGTCCGCAACCCGGTGTACCTGCTTGCTGCCATGCGGATAGGCGGAGGCTTCGCCGATCAGCGCCATGCTGAATTCCGGGCTGCCGCCGAGTTTGCGGGTCGCGGCGCTCATCAGCGCGCCGATCTCCGCGCCCGTCATCCCCGCCTCGACACGCGGATGGAGCCAGCGATAGGCGGCCATGGTCACATCGGTCGCGACCTGCATCAATGCGATCTCGGCAGGGGTCTTCACCATCCGGCACCCGCGCACGATCGGATTGGCGGACACCAGCCGCACGTCCGGCAACGCCTTTTGCAATCCGTCGAAGGCGAAGAAGCGCGCCGTCTCCTCGATCCCCACGGGACGCCCCGTCAACTTGCGGTCGCGCAAGAATCCCGCGACGATGGCGAGGGGATTCTGGTCTTCCTGCCACACCCGCACCTCGGCGGGGACGGCCAGCGTCTCGCGGACCGAGGGTTCCTCGAAGAACGGCGTGACGATGCACGGCTGCCCCTCGACCGGCAGGATCGCGGCGGTCAGCCGCTCGCTCCGGCCCCAGCGGACGCCGGTGAAATAGACCAGGCTCGATCCCGGCTCGATCAGCACCGCGCCGATGCCGTTCGCTTTCATCAGCCCTTGCGCCCGCGCCAGCCGCCGCGCCCGTTCTTCCGGCCCGATCGGCACCGCACCGCCGGTCATGTCGGACAGTTCCGCCAGATCGGGTTCGGCGGCGCGCAACAGCCCCGGACGGATCAGCAGCGGCAGGGCGGCAGCCGCGATCATCGCGCGGCGGGACAACAGGGTTGGCATGACGGGCACGATAGAATTCTTGACCTGAGCGCCGCAATGCCCTTGGCTCGCGCGTGGAACTTATATTGGGGGATGCATGGCCAAGCGGCTGACCTTGTACATCTTCATCGGGCTAGTCCTGGGCCTGATCGTCGGGCTTGCGATCAACCTTTCGCTGGACGACGGCAGCGCGGCGGCGACCGCGCAACTGACCACGATCGCCAAATATTTCTCGATCGTCACCGGACTGTTCCTGCGCCTGATCAAGATGATCATCGCGCCGCTGGTCTTCGCGACCCTGGTGTCGGGCATCGCGCAGATGGGCGATACCAAGGCCTTGGGTCGGATCGGCTTCCGCTCGCTGGCCTGGTTCATTTCGGCCAGCCTCGTCTCGCTCAGCCTGGGCATGATCCTGGTCAATCTGTTGCAGCCGGGTGTGGGCCTGAACCTGCCGCTGCCCGCCGTCACCGCGGACAGCGGGGTGGTGAAGGCGGGGTTCGACCTGCAGAAATTCGTCACCCATCTGGTCCCCGCCTCACTGATCGAATCGATGGCGACCAACGAGGTGTTGCAGATCGTCGTCGGATCGCTGTTCCTGGGCGTCGCGATCACGGCGGTCGGCGAGCGCGCCGCGCCGCTGGTCCGCGCGGTCGATGCCCTGGTGGCGGTAATGTTGCAGGTGACCGACTATGTCATGCGCGTCGCCCCGGTCGCGGTGTTCGCGGCGGTGGCGGGAACGCTAATCGAGCAGGGGCCGTCGGTGATCGGCAAGCTCGCCATCTTCATGGGCAGCTTCTACCTCGGCTTGCTGCTGCTGTGGTGCGTGCTGCTCGGCATCGCGACGCTGTTCATCGGGCCGCGCATCCGCGACCTGATCGCGCATATCCGCGCACCGCTGATCCTGGCTTTTTCGACCGCGTCGTCCGAGGCGGCCTATCCGCGCATCCTGGAGGGGCTGGACCGGTTCGGCGTGCCGCCGCGCATCGCCAGCTTCGTGCTGCCGCTCGGCTATTCGTTCAACCTCGACGGCTCGATGATGTACATGACCTTCGCGTCGCTGTTCATCGCGCAGGCTTACGGGATCGACCTGTCGATCGGGCAGCAGATCACCATGCTGCTGGTCCTGATGGTCACGTCAAAGGGGATTGCGGGCGTGCCGCGCGCCTCGCTGGTGGTGATCGCGGCGACCATGCCGATGTTCAACATTCCCGAAGCCGGGCTGCTGCTGATCCTGGCGGTCGATCATTTCCTCGACATGGGCCGCTCGGCGACCAACGTGATCGGCAATGCGGTGGCCAGCGCGGTGATCGCGAAATGGGAAGGCCCGCTCGACCCGCCCGAGCCGGTGGACGTCGAATCGCTGCGGGCGCCATCGGGCACGCCCGCCGAGCCGGCACCGGACAGCTTTCGACAGATCGGGGGGCATTAAGGGCGTTCGGACGGGGGATGGTGCGCGGACGCGTCACCATCCTTTGCCGTTCAGCGACGCCGGGTAAGTGGCGACGGGCGGGGCGTGGGGTGAACCCCAGCCTCCGCCCTCACGCATAGGCATAGGGCCCGCCCTTGGCGAGCGCGGCCTGATAGGCGGGGCGGGCATGGATCCGCTCCAGCCAGGCGATCGTCGCCGGGCGGCTTTCGTTCAGACCGGCGCGGGCGCGGGCCGCCTCCAGCGGGAAGCTCATGATGATGTCGGCGGCGGTCATCTGCTCGCCCGCGAACCAAGGCGCGCGTTGCAATTCGCTTTCGATATAGTCGAGATGACGGTCGATCATCGGCCGGAAGCGCTTGATCGCGACCTTGCCCATCACCGGTATGCGGCTGAGCACGAGCAGGACGAACAGCGGCGGCATCAGCGACCCTTCGGCATAATGCAGCCAGAAGCGCCAGCGCTGCATGGCTTCCCGATGCGCGGGCGGCCCCAGGCGGCCATCGCCCTTGCCGACCAGATATTCGATGATCGCCCCCGTCTCGGCGATTACCATGCCGTCATCCTCGATCACCGGCGACTTGCCGAGCGGATGCACGGCACGCAACTCGCGCGGGGCCAGCATCGTCTTGGTATCGCGCTCATAGCGCTTCACCTCATAGGGCAGCCCAAGTTCCTCCAGCATCCAGAGGATACGCTGCGAGCGGCTGTTTTCCAGATGATGGACGATGATCGTCATGCCTGTTCCCCATGATGCGCGCGCGATAACGCATCAATCGTCCTGCGGGGCCCAATCCGGGCTTCGGGGAAGTCGTCGCTTGCCGCGATCAGGATGGGCAAGGACCGGGCCGCCATGATCCGATCCATGCGCCAGCATCGCACCCCTCGGGCGGGACGCTCAGCCAAAAACACCTCTGCGTTCTCTGCGCCTCTGCGCGAACCCTATTTATGAGCGATCAAGGCCGATCGACATTCCCAATTTCCTCCCCTGGAAGGGGAGGTGGCAGGCCGCAAGGCCTGACGGAGGGGTGTAGCGCTCTCGATAGGGGCATGCTCCTCATGGCCCCCTCCCCTTGAAGGGGAGGAAGGAAGGCGGTGCAGCTCGGACGATCGGACCCAAGCAAGACGGAACGTCGATGCGCCGCCCCGACCGCCACACGCCTATCGCGCATCCCCCCGCGCATGGGCGCGCCAGATCCAGGCGGACGCGGGCAGAACGACGCGGTCCTCCACCCGATAGTCCGACAGAGCCCGCCCCAACCCCTCGACGATCCGACCACGTTCATCGGGAGTGGCCGCAGCGATCGCCCGAGCGGCGGGCCCGATGCGCGACAGGAAGGCGACCGCATCGGCGACCGGATCGTCGCCCGCTCCGATGACATATTCAAAGGAGAGGCGCGCTGCCGCACCCGGCGTCCATCCCGCCTGCTCCAGCCAGTCCGCCACCCGATGGCTCTCGGCGAAGGCGAAGGGGCCAGGCTCATATCCGGCGGGCGTGGGGGGCGTGTGTCCGATCACCGCATCGGCGAGGGTTGCGAAGCCGTTATGCCCGCGCTCATCGAAACAGGAAAAGACGAACGCGGCGTCATCGGTCGCCGCTTGTCGCAACCCTCGAAAGGCCGCGACCGGATCGGGGAAGAACATCACGCCGTGACGCGATACGAAGAGGTCGAACGGCCCCTCCCGCGCCGCCCATTGGATCGCATCGTCGCAGCGAAAACGCAGATGCGCCTCGTCCGCCCCGCCGCCCTCGTCCGCCCCGCCGCCCTCGTCCACCGCCCGGCCCTGCGCGACCGTTACCAGATCCGGCGACAGATCGACCCCCGTCACGCGCAACCCGGGTCGCGCGTCATGAAGCGCCAGGCTGGTCGCGCCCGCCCCGCTTCCGATATCGAGCGCAAGTCTCTGTTCGGGGGCGACCGCCGCGATCGCCGCGTTCAGGTGGCGCGACAGATCGGCAAGGCTGCGATCGGTGCGACGCCATTCCGCCGCCCAGACATCGCCGACCCGGCCACGCCAATCCAGTCCGCTGGTCATCGCCCCACCCCATATGCGCCAAAAGCGAAACGGCCCGCCATCGCTGGCGGGCCGTTCCCCTGGTTCAGATATCATCCTCGGCATCGGGACCGGTCATCATCTCCTCGGCGACCTTTTCCGTCCGCTGACGGATGGCGCGCTCCAGACGATCGGCCATGTCGGGATTGTCGCGCAGATAGGTCTTGGCGTTCTCACGCCCCTGCCCGATGCGCACCGAGTCGTAGGAGAACCAGCTGCCCGACTTCTCGACCAGCCCCGCCTTGACACCCAGGTCGAGGATTTCGCCGATCTTCGAGATGCCTTCGCCATACATGATGTCGAATTCGACCTGCTTGAACGGCGGCGCGACCTTGTTCTTCACCACCTTCACGCGGGTGGCGTTGCCGGTCACTTCCTCACGATCCTTGATCGCGCCGGTGCGACGGATGTCGAGTCGGACCGAGGCATAGAATTTCAGCGCGTTGCCGCCCGTCGTCGTCTCCGGGTTGCCGTACATCACGCCGATCTTCATGCGCAGCTGGTTGATGAAGATCACCATGCAGCGCGAACGGCTGATGGAGCCGGTCAGCTTGCGGAGCGACTGCGACATCAGGCGAGCCTGGAGGCCGACATGGCTGTCGCCCATCTCACCCTCGATCTCGGCGCGCGGGACGAGGGCGGCGACCGAGTCGACCACCAGCACGTCGATCGCGTTGGAGCGGACCAGCGTGTCGGTGATTTCCAGCGCCTGCTCGCCGGTATCCGGCTGCGACACGATCAGTTCATCGATATTGACGCCCAGCTTCTTGGCATAGACGGGGTCGAGCGCGTGTTCGGCGTCGACGAAGGCGGCGGTGCCGCCCATCTTCTGCGCCTCGGCGATGACGTGCAGCGCCAGCGTCGTCTTGCCCGACGATTCGGGGCCGTAAACCTCGATCACGCGGCCGCGCGGCAAGCCGCCGACGCCGAGTGCGATGTCCAGGCCCAGCGAGCCGGTCGAGATCGCCTCGACCTGCATCGTTTCCTTCTGCCCCAGCTTCATCGCCGAGCCCTTGCCGAATGCCCGGTCGATCTGGGCGAGCGCGGCGTCGAGCGCCTTTTGCCGGTCTGCGTTTGCGGTTGCCATGCCTGTTTCGATCACTTTCAGATTGGCGGCCATCAGATGCTTCCCTCGCTAGACCATGCGCGTGGTCCATTCAACGCATCTGCTATGTATGTGTTTTGTTCCGTGAGAACAAGAGCGGAACAAAACTCACTGTAAAAATGTCGGCAGCACCCACCAGCCCCGTGCCGAAGCGGTCCGCGTCGCCGCGTCGCGCGCCGCCACGTCACGGAAAATCGCAAAGCAGGTCGCCCCCGAACCCGACATGCGCGCCAGTTCCACGCCCGCCGTACCCTCCAGCATGGCCAGCACCGCATCGATCTGCGGCGCGATGGCGCGGGCCGGGGGCTCCAGATCGTTGCGCCCTTCCGCCGCGACCGCCATCGCGTCCCCCTCGCCCAGCGGCCCGCGATCGACTTGGTCCCAGCGCCCGAACACCGCCGCCGTCGACACCGCCACGCCCGGATTGACCAGCAGCACCGGCCGGTCGCCGAGCGGCGGCAGCGGCCGAAGCGCATCCCCCTTCCCCTCGCCCCGCGCCGTCCGCCCGAGCAGACAGGCGGGAACATCCGCGCCCAGCCCGGCCGCGAGCGCGAACAGTTCGGCATGGTCGAGCGGAACGTCATGCAACCGCGCCAGTGCCCGCAGGGTGGCCGCCGCATCCGCCGAACCGCCGCCGATCCCGGAGGCTATGGGAAGATGCTTGTCGAGCGTGATGGCATGGCCCCCGGTCACGCCGAAGCGCTCGCCAAAACGGCGCGCCGCGCGGGTGACCAGATTGTCCTCCTGCGCCTCGCCCGCCAGCACCGCGGCGAAGGGGCCGGTCAGGGTCAGGCTGGTTGTCGTCGCCGGTTCGACCGTCACCCTGTCGCCGTCGCGGCAAAAGGCGAACAGCGTCTCCAGATCGTGATAGCCATCCACGCGGCGACGGCGGACGTGAAGGGCCAGGTTGATCTTGGCGGGGGCGGTCTCGACGATGACGGTCATGCCCCGCCCATGCGTCGCCCGGCGCGGCGCGGCAAGACCGTTCGCAAGGTCGTTTAGCGCGCCAGCTTCGCCGCCAGCGCCGCCTGTTCGGTATCCTCGGCGGTCAGCGCCGCCGCACGCCAGGCATAGCGCGCCTCGTAATGTCGCCCCAGCGCCCAATAGATATCGCCCAGATGGTCGGCGATCTCGCTATTGGCGGGTTCGGCCATCGCCGCCTGCTCGACCAGGGGCAGCGCGCGCGCCGTCTGCCCCGCCTTGTGATAGCCCCAGCCGAGCGAGTCGGTGACCGAGGCGTCGTCGGGCGCCAGCTTGCTCGCGCGTTCGAGCAGCGCCAGCGATCCGGCCACGTCCTCCCCCCGCTCGATCCGCGCATAGCCCAGATAGTTGAGCGCCAGCGGCTCGTCCGGCCCCAGCGCCACCGCCCGGGCGAGCGCGGCATCGGCCTCGTCCTTGCGCCCCGCCTGATCCAGCGCGCCGCCATATTGCAGCCAGGCGGCCCAGGGCAGCGGCGGGTCGGCCCGGGTCACGCGTTCATACCAGGGGGCGGCGTCGGCGGGGCGCTTGGCGGCGATCAACTGGTCGGCATAGACCTGCCAGTCATCGACCCCCGCCGTCTTCGCCGTCGCCAGCCCCTTCGCCAGCATCAGCGCCTCGCCCGAGCGGCCCGCCTCTCCCAGCAGGCCGATCCGCACCACCGCCGCCCGGTGCGCGAAGGCGCGGTTGGGATCGACGCCCTCCAGCGCGGCGATCGCGGCGTCCCAGGCCTCGTCCTTGGCCAGCGCCTCCGCCATCAACAGGCGGGCCCGGTCGTTGCCCGGGTCGGCGATCAGGGCGGTACGGGCAAGCGCGATCACCAGCGGGCGCGGTCCCCCGCCCACCAGCTCGGCCCCGACACGGGCGAAGAGTCGCGATACGCCGAATCCCAGATCGGCCTTGCGGCCCAACTTCCCGCGCTCCGACGATACGAGCGGATCGGTCAACAGGCCACGGGCATTGGCCTCGTCGCCCCGCCCCGCCATCAACTCCGCCGCCGCGATCCGCGTGTCGGCGGGCGCTCGCATCGTCTCCAGCAGTACGCGCGCCGACGGATCGTCCATCCGCCGCCCGGCCAGCGCCAGCAACAGGCGATGTTCCTCGGCCAGCCGCCGCGCGACCGGCTCCTTGCCCGCGCTGTCCAGCGCCGCTTCGACCGGCTGCTTCCGGTCCCACGCACCCCATGCCCGCAGGACCGGCGACAGGATGCGCAGCGCACCGCCATCGATCCGGGTCAGCGCATCATCATACGCCTTTCGGTCGCCTTTGTGCGCCGCGATGGCCAGGCCGAGCAGCGCCACGTCGATCGGCGCGACCTTCTCGGCCTCCATCACGCGGGCGGCGCGCAGGGCGAGCGCTTCGTCGCCGCTGATCATCGCCTCGCGGTAGGCCCGGACCGCGACGGCGGGATCGTCGGGCCAGTTGGCCAGCACGACCGCATAGTCGCTCGCCGCCGAAGCCGAACGCCCCTCCGCCGCCGCGACCCGCGCGGCGAGATAGGCAGCAAGCGGTTCGGGGCCCGCCTTCACCGCAGCGACCGCCTGGGTCGACGCGATCGCCGCGATCAGGGCGAGGGCCGAACCCCGAACAAGGGACGAACGCTTACATATTGGGATAATTGGGTCCTCCGCCGCCTTCCGGCACGACCCAGTTGATGTTCTGGGTCGGGTCCTTGATATCGCACGTCTTGCAGTGGACGCAGTTCTGGGCGTTGATCACGAACTTCGGATCGCCCTCGTCCACACCCACCACCTCGTAAACGCCCGCGGGGCAGTAGCGTTGCGCGGGCTCGTCGAACAAGGGCAGGTTGTGCGCGATCGGAATGCTGGCGTCCTTTAGCGTCAGATGGACCGGCTGATCCTCCTCATGATTGGTGTTCGACAGGAACACCGAGGACAGGCGGTCGAAGGTCAGCACGCCATCGGGCTTGGGATAATCGGGCTTCTTCACCTGATCCTTGCGCCACAGGCTTTCGTGATCGGGCTTATGCTTCATGGTGAAGGGCATCTTCAGCCCGAAATGCTCGGCCCACATGGTCACGCCCGCCAGGCCCGAGCCCAGCGTGTCGCCATATTTCTTGACCAAAGGCACGACGTTGCGGACGGTCGACAGCTCCTTGTAGAGCCAGGACGCACGGAACGCCTCCGGATAGTCGGTCAGTTCGTCACCCTCGCGACCCGCCTGTACCGCGGCAAAAGCCGCCTCCGCCGCCAGCATCGCCGACTTCATCGCGCCATGGGTGCCCTTGATGCGCGGCACGTTGAGGAAGCCCGCCGAACAGCCGACCAGCACACCGCCGGGGAAGGTCAGCTTCGGGATCGCCTGAAGCCCACCGTCATTGATCGCCCGCGCGCCGTAAGATACGCGCTTGCCGCCCTCCAGCAGTTCGGCGATGACTGGGTGGGTCTTCCACTTCTGCATCTCCTGGAAGGGGGAGATATAGGGGTTGGTGTAGTTCAACCACGTCACGAAGCCGAGCGCGACCTGCCCGCCCGCCTGGTGGTAGATGAAGCCGCCGCCATTGGCGTCATGGCCGAGCGGCCAGCCCTGGGTGTGGATCACCCGGCCCGGCACATGCTTGGCGGGGTCGATATCCCACAATTCCTTCACGCCCAGGCCATAGACCTGCGGATCGCTGTCGCGGGCGAGGTCGAACTGACGGATGATCTCCTTCGACAGATGGCCGCGAACGCCCTCGGCGAAGAAGGTGTATTTGGCGTGCAACTCCAGGCCCGGCTGGTAGTCGGGCTTGTGCGTGCCGTCGCGTGCCACACCCATATCGCCGGTCGCGACCCCCTTTACCCGGCCATCCTCGTGGAACAGGATTTCGGCGGCGGCGAAGCCGGGGAAAATTTCGACCCCCAGCTCCTCGGCCTTGCCCGCCAGCCAGCGGCACAGATTGCCTAGGCTTCCGGTATAGGTGCCCTTGTTGTGCATGAAGGGCGGGGTCAGCGCGTGGGGCAGGTTGCGATGCTTGCCCGCGCTCAATATCCAGTGGAGATTCTCCGTCACCGGCACTTCGGCCAGCGGACAGCCGTCCTCGCGCCAATCGGGCAGCAGTTCGTCCAGCGCGATCGGGTCGATCACCGCGCCCGACAGGATATGCGCGCCGACCTCGGACCCCTTTTCCAGCACGCAGACCGACAATTCGCCGCCCTGCTCGCCCGCGAGCTGTTTCAGGCGGATCGCCGCCGACAGGCCCGCCGGACCAGCGCCGACGATAACCACGTCATAGGGCATCGATTCGCGTTCGCTCATGGCATCCTCGCATTGTGACCGCGCCGCTGCCGTAGCGTCCCGCTATGGCGGGTTCGTCCGGGCGCGGACGGAAAACATCTTGTCCCGACCGTCGATCCGACAGATTGACGCGCACGTCAACCTTGCAGCATGGAAGCAAGTCATATGGGGGCTCTTCCGACGTTCGACACCGCATTGGCGGCCAGCGTGCTCGATTGGTGGCATCACGCGGGCGTCGACCTGCTGGTCGAGGACGAACCCTGCGACTGGATGGCCGCCGAACCGGTGCGGCCCATGGCCTTCACGCCCCCCGCGCCGACCATGGCGAGTGCGACGCCCGCCATGCATGGCGGCGTGGTCGCGCTGGCCCCGGCACAGCCCACGCTCCTTCCCGATACGCTGAAGGCGTTCCTGGCGTGGCGATTGTCGGATGCCGCGCCGGAGACGGCATGGGACGGCATATCGCTCGCCGCGACGGGGCCGGTCGACGCGAAGCTGATGGTGTTGGTCGATTGCCCCGACCGCGACGACGGCGATGCGGGACAGATCCTGTCAGGCCCACCCGGCCGGTTGTTCGACCGGATGCTGGCCGCGATCGGCCAGTCGCGGGAGACGGTCCACATCGCATCGGTCTGCGCCCGCCGCCCGTTGGCCGGACGCGCGCCCGCCGGGCTGGAGGCGCGGCTGGCCGAGATCGCGCTTCATCATGTCGGCCTGGTCGCCCCGCGCGGGCTGCTGTTGCTGGGCAATGCGGCGAGCCGTGCCGTGTTCGGGACCGAACTCATCAGTGCACGCGGACATTCACACGAACTTGATCATAAGAACGGCAAAAGCAGGGCGATCGCCAGCTTCCATCCCCGCTTTCTTATCGAGAAGCCGATGGCCAAGGCGGAAAGCTGGAAGGACTTGCAGATGCTGATGGGGGATATGCGAGGATGAAACCGGGGCAGCTTGTTGCGTATATGCTGACCATGGGGGCGATGATCGCCGCCGGCCAAAGTGCCTCCGCCGCCCCGATCGAACCCGCTGCCGGTGGCGACGCGCGGGTTTCCCTCCCCGCCAAGGCACCGCCCAGCATCCCCGCATTGCTCGATGCCGATCAGAAGGCGGGATATGCCCGCGTCTTCTCTGCGATCCGCGAAAGCCGCTGGACCGACGCGCAGCTCGAACTCGATGCGCTGAAACCCGGCCCGCTCCATGCGATCGCCCGCGCCGAACTCTATACCGCCAAGGGCTCGCCTAAGGTCGATGTCGAGCGGCTGGTCGCGCTGCTCAACGAAGCCCCCGAACTGCCCCAGGCCGAGCAGCTTGCCCGTCTCGCCCGGTCGCGCGGCGCGCACGACCTGCCCCCGCTGCCGGAGGTGCATAACCTGATCTGGCAGGACGGCGCGCCCCGCCGCGTTCGTGCCAAGAGCGTGAAGAGCGACATGATCGCCGCCGATCTGGCGGTGAAGATGCAACCCTTCGTCAAGGCGGATGACGGCCCCTCCGCCCAGGCCTTGCTCGAATCGACGCAAGGCCTGTCGCCCGAGGCGCTGACCGAATGGCAGCAGAAGGTCGCCTGGATCTATTTCCTGATGGGTGACGATGCCAATGCCCGCACGCTGGCCGCCAAGGCCGCCGAGGGCTATGGCGAATGGGCGGTGCAGGGTCGCTGGACCGTCGCGCTGTCGGCATGGCGCCAGAATGACTGCCAGGCCGCCGCAACCGCATTCGAGGGTACCGCCGCGCGCGCCACCGATGTCGATCTGCGCGCCGCCGCGCTCTATTGGGCCGCCCGCGCCGACATGGTCTGTGGCCGTCCCGACCGGATCGAGGGACGGCTCCGCTCCGCCTCGCAATTCCGCGAGAGCTTCTATGGCCAGCTTGCGCGTCAGGCGCTGGGGATGCGTGGCGAGCGGGAGCCGCGCGGACAGTTGGTCGCGACCGATTGGGCGGCGCTGGATCGACGCCCAAACATCCTGGTCGCCGCCGCGCTGGTCGAGATCGGCGAGACCGACCTGGCCGATCAGGTGATCCGCCAGCAGGCGCGGATCGGCCAGCCGACCGAGTTCCGCAACCTCGTCCGCCTCGCCGAATCACTCGATCTGCCCGCGACGACGGTGTGGCTGGCGCATAACTGCCCGGCGGGCGTCACCGCCACCGCCGAGGCGCGCTATCCGACGCCGAGTTGGAAGCCCGACAGCGGCTGGCGTGTCGACAAGGCGCTGGTCTATGCCCACACCCTTCAGGAAAGCGGTTTCCGCAACAAGGTGGTCAGCCCGGCAGGCGCCTACGGCCTGATGCAGATCATGCCCGCCGCTGCGACCGATTTCGCGCGCGAACGCGGCGTGTCGATCGACCGCAGCGCGCTGACCAAGCCGTCGACCAACATGGATATCGGCCAGCGCCATCTGGAGCGGCTGCGCGACATGACCGGCATCACCGGCGGCCTGCTGCCCAAGGTGATCGCGGCCTACAACGCCGGGCCCAAGCCGGTGGGCGAGTGGAACAGCATCGTCCGCGACAATGGCGACCCGCTCCTCTATATCGAGAGCATTCCCTATTGGGAAACGCGCGGATACGTCACCATGGTCCTCCGCAACTATTGGATGTACGAAAGCCAGACCGGCAAGGCCAAGTCGCCCAGCCGCTCGGCGCTGGCGCAAGGCCTGTGGCCGCGCTTCCCTGGCCTGCCGGGGGCCAGTGCGGTCCGTCTGCAACGCCCCAATCTCGCGCAGGCGAGCGTACCCCCGAAGACGACGATCGCCCTGAACGCCACGATCAGCCCGCAATCGAGCACGGCGGTTCCTCAGGCGAATTGAGCGCGGTCGCGGGCGGCGTCGCTTGGCCTTCGACTTCGCTCAGGCTGAATGGGATTTGGGGTGGTCGGCACGGGGACTGGACGCATCTCCTCCATCACCAACCTCCGTTCGCGCGGAGCGAATTCGAGGCGCACGCCCCGGCACTCGCCAAATGGGGATGGGTACAAAAGTCGCCCTTCCACTCCCCCCTCTGCACCACCCCGGCGAAGGCCGGGGTCCAGATGCGGAGCAATGGGATCAACCTACCTGTACCACGCCAACGGGATCCCGGCCTTCGCCCTTGTAAAAGCGCAGGCCGGACGGAAGAAATAGTCCCCCAACCCCCGTTCGCGCTGAGCGAAGTCGAAGCGCACGTTCCACCACCTGCCCAGCCGCCCCCGATATCCCCACCCGAGCGTTCAGCCGCGAAACCCTGTATCGAAAGCCGCCATGCCCATCGACACCACCCGCGCCTTCCTTCCCGTCCGCATCGCGGTGCTGACCGTCTCCGACACGCGCTCGCTGGCGGAGGATCGCTCGGGCGACGCGCTGGTCGGGTTGCTGACCGAGGCGGGGCATGAACTGGCCGAGCGGACGATCCTGCGCGACGATGCCGATCATATCGTCGCGCAACTCCATCGCTGGATCGACGACGCGAGCATCGACTGCATCCTGACCACCGGCGGCACCGGAGTGACGGGGCGCGACGTGACCCCGGAAGCGGTCGAGCGGGTCGCCACCAAGATGATCCCCGGTTTCGGCGAACTCTTCCGCTGGCTCAGCTTCCAGACGATCGGCACTTCGACCATCCAGTCCCGCGCCTGCGCCTGCGTCGCGCGCGGCACCTATATCTTCGCGCTCCCCGGCTCGACCGGCGCGGTCAAGGACGCATGGAACGGCATATTGCGCGACCAGCTCGACAGCCGCCACCGCCCCTGCAACTTCGTCGAGTTGATGCCGCGCCTGCTGGAGCGCTGATCAGTCGGCCTGCATCGCCGCCAGCTCATGGCCGTCGACGTCGCGGAAATGAAAGCGCCGCCCGCCCGGAAAGGCGAAGATCGGCACGCTGATCGCCCCACCCGCGCGCTCGACCGCAGCCTGTGCCGCCTCCAGATCATCGACGCGGATCACCGGCAACGGCGCCGCCACCTTATCGGACGCGGCGTCCAGGCCAAGGTCGGTGTCCCCGCTCATCGTCGCGGCATAATCCGGCCCAAAATCGGTGAAGCTCCAGCCGAACGCCTCGGCATAGAAACGCTTGGCCTCCGCCCGATCGGAAACCGGAAGCTCCAGATAATCGAACCGCGCCATGATCACCCCTTGATGTTCTTGATACGTTCCAATTGATGATCTAATCTGACCGCATGGTCAAGCGCGATTCCTCGAACGTCATGGTCCCTTTTACGACGGTGCGCCCATGTCGAAAGTGACGGGGCGCGGCGCGACGGGAAATGCCACGAGCAGGCGTTTCAACCTGCCCGAGCATGAGGCCGACGGCGACTGGCTGGACCAGCGCGCGCTGATCGATGGCGAGCCGCCCAAGCTGCGGACGAGCGTGACGGTGGTCAAACCCCGGACGATCCTGACCCGCAACAGCTCGCCCGATGTGCCGTTCAGCCAGTCGATCAACGCCTATGGCGGCTGCGAGCATGGCTGTATCTATTGCTTCGCGCGGCCGACCCATGCCTATCACGATCTGTCGCCGGGGTTGGACTTCGAGACCCGGCTGTTTGCCAAGCCCGATGCGGCGGAGTTGCTCCGCGTCGAACTCGCCAAGCCGGGCTATGCGGTCACTCCGATCGCCTTGGGGACCAACACCGATCCCTATCAGCCGATCGAGCAGCAATGGCGTATCACGCGACAGATATTGGAGGTGCTGGCCGAGACCGATCACCCCGTCACGATCACCACCAAGTCCGACCGGGTGGTGCGCGACCTCGACATTCTGGCACCCATGGCGGCCAAGGGGCTGGCGACCGTCTGTGTCTCGGTCACCTCGCTCGACGCGCGCCTGTCGCGCACGGTCGAGCCGCGCGCGCCGACGCCCGAGCGACGGCTGGCCGCTGTGGCGAAATTGGCGGCGGCGGGTGTCCCGACCTATGTCTCGATCGCGCCGGTCATCCCGGCGATCACCGATCACGAGATCGAACATCTGGTTGCCCGCGCAGCGGAAGCGGGCGCGCGTCACGCCTTCTTCATCCCCGTCCGCCTGCCGCACGAGGTCGCGCCGCTGTTCCGCGCCTGGCTCGACACGCATTTCCCCGATCGGGCGGGCAAGGTCATGGCGATCATCCAGTCCTTGCGCGGCGGGCGGGACAATGATCCGGGATTCTTCACCCGCATGAAGGGCCAGGGCCCTTGGGCGGAGCTGCTGCGCGTCCGCTTTCACCGTGCCTGCCGGTTGCACGGACTGAACCGCGACCGACCCATGCTCGACGCCAGCCGGTTCCGTCCGCCCAAAGGCCCGCAGGGCGAGCTATTCTGAGGATCGTCCCTATCGTCCAAAGCGTTGGGGGCACGAAGGAGAGCGACGATGACGATGACGACGAACCCCGAGCCTACCCAGCCCGCCCCAATTCCGAACGAGGACGAAGCCGACAGCTCGGGCGCGGGCTATGGCAATCACGGCGATGCCGATGAGGAAGAGCAGGACCGGCGCGAAGTCGGCGGCTGATCGCTCCCATAACGTCATGCCGGCGCAGGCTGGCATCTTTGGCGAGGAAGCAGCGCCTTTCGCCAAAGGGCCCAGCCTTCGCTGGGGTGACGATGCGCCGCTACCCGACCAACGCCAAGCGCGCTTCGGACGATTTCATCTCGACGGCCTTCACACCGGGCAAGTCCTCGATATGGCTCGCCAATTCGGCGTCGAGAAGGAAGTTGCGCCCCAGCGTCAGCAGCGTATCGCCATCCGCGCCCTTGATCCGCGCCCGCACCTCGCCGCGTCCGTTACGCAAGGGGTCGAGCATGGCGTGCAGGGCCTTGAACGCGATCTTGTCGGTCACCGTCACCTCGACCACGAACTTCGCCGTGCTGGCGAGCCCATCGAACAACTGCACCCGTTTGATGCTGACACGCGGCGCTTCCTCGCCGGGGCGGCGGTCGAGTTCGACGGTGATCAGCGCGCAGTCGCCTTCCTTCGCCGCCTTCTCCAAATCGGCCGCGACCGAGTCGTCGAAACAGGTTGCCAGGAACTGGCCGGTCGCGTCCGATAGCTGCGCCATCATGTAACGCTTGCCCCGCGCCGAGGTCCGCCAGCGGGCATCCTCGACCAGCGCCGCCATGGTCGCGCCGATCCGCGCGCCGTCGTCGGGGATGATCAGCTCGGTCAGCGAGGTGTAAGTCCGCGCGCCGTGCATCTTGGCGATATGCGCATGGCGGTCGACCGGATGCGCCGAGAAGTAGAAGCCGAACGCCTCCTTCTCCTGCTCCATCCGCTGCGACAGGGTCCAACGCACGCCCGAAGGCAGCTTGATGGCGTCGCCCGCCACTTCCGTCTCGCCGAACAACCCGCCCTGCCCGCTGGTCCGCCCCTCATGGGTGCGCGCGGCGATGGCAAGGACGGTTTCGGCGACCGCATGGACGCCCGCGCGGTTGGGCTCGATCGCGTCGAACGCCCCCGCCGACGCCAAGGTCTCCAGCTGGCGCTTGTTCATCAGACGCGGATCGACCCGCTTGGCCAGCGCATCCAGCGAGGCGAAGGCACCACCCGTCTCGCGCTCGAAGACGAGCTTCTCCATCGCCCCCTCGCCCACCGACTTCAGCGCGCCCAGCGCATAGCGGACGGCCAGGCCATCCTCATGCGGCTCGACATCGAACTCGGCCTGGCTGGCGTTGATGCACGGCGGCAGCATGGTCACGCCCATGCGCCGGGCATCGTCGACGAAGATCGCCAGCTTGTCGGTCAGCGCCATGTCATAGCACATCGACGCCGCGTAGAATTCATGCGGATGATGCGCCTTCAGCCACGCCGTCTGATAGGCGAGCAGCGCGTAAGCGGCCGCGTGGCTCTTGTTGAAGCCGTATCCGGCGAACTTGTCTATCAAGTCGAACAGCTCGTTCGCCTTTTGCGCCGGGATGCCGTTCACCTCCTGGCATCCCTTGACGAAGATGGCGCGCTGCGCGTCCATCTCCGCCTTCACCTTCTTGCCCATCGCGCGACGAAGCAAATCCGCGCCGCCCAGCGAATAGCCCGCCAATATCTGGGCGGCCTGCATCACCTGTTCCTGATAGACGAAGATGCCGTAGGTCTCGGCCAATATCTGTTCGAGCAGCGGATGCGGGTAGATGATCTCTTCGGTACCCTGCTTGCGGCGACCGAAGCTGGGGATATTATCCATCGGGCCCGGCCGGTACAGCGACACGAGCGCGATGATGTCGCCGAAATTGGTCGGACGCACGGCGGACAGCGTGCGCCGCATACCTTCCGATTCCAGCTGGAACACACCGACCGTGTCGCCCTTCTGGAGCAGGCCATAGGTCGCCTCGTCATCCCAGGGCAGCGCGCCGAGGTCGACGTCGACACCACGCTTGGCCAGCAGTTGCACCGCCTTTTGCAGGACCGACAGGGTCTTCAGGCCCAGGAAGTCGAACTTCACAAGGCCCGCACCCTCGACGAACTTCATGTCGAACTGCGTGACCGGCATGTCCGAGCGCGGATCGCGGTAGAGCGGCACCAACTGCGCCAGCGGACGGTCGCCGATCACCACGCCCGCGGCGTGGGTCGAGGAGTGGCGCGGCAGGCCCTCCAGCTTGGTGGCGAGGTCGAGCAACCGGCGGACCTGGTTGTCGTTCGAATACTCCTTCGCCAACTCCGGCACGCCGTTCAGCGCGCGCTTCAGGTCCCAGGGGTCGGTCGGGTGGTTGGGCACCAGCTTCGCCAGCCGGTCGACCTGGCCATAGCTCATCTGGAGCACGCGTCCGGTGTCCTTCAAAACGGCGCGTGCCTTCAACTTACCGAAGGTGATGATCTGCGCGACCTGATCGCGGCCATATTTCTCCTGGACGTAGCGGATGACCTCGCCACGCCGGGTTTCGCAAAAGTCGATGTCGAAGTCGGGCATCGACACGCGTTCCGGGTTCAGGAAGCGCTCGAACAGCAGGCCTAGCTTGAGCGGATCGAGATCTGTGATGGTCAGCGCCCAGGCGACCACCGAGCCCGCGCCCGAACCACGGCCCGGGCCCACCGGAATGTCATGGTCCTTGGCCCATTTGATGAAGTCGGCGACGATCAGGAAGTAGCCGGGGAAGCCCATCTGGATGATGATGTCGACCTCGAACTTCAATCGCTCGTGATAGGCCTCGCGCCAGCCGGGCTCGCCCTCTCCCTCCAGCTCGGCGATGCGGTCGAGCCGCGCCTCCAGACCCGCCGTCGCGTCGCGGCGCAGCATCGCCGCCTCGCCCTCGCGGTCGCCCGCCAGGCTGGGAAGGATCGGCTTGCGCCACGGAGCCATGACGGCGCAGCGCTGCGCCACGACCAGCGTATTGTCGATCGCCTCGGGCAGGTCGGCGAACAGCTGCTTCATCACCTCGGCGGGCTTCAGCCACGCCTCGGGTGAGCTTTTGGGGCGGTCGTCCATTTCGACATAGGTCGAATTGGCGATGCACAGCATGGCGTCATGCGCGTCGCGGAAGCCGCTATCTGCGAAACAACAGGGATTGGTCGCGACCAAAGGCAGGTCGCGGTCATAGGCGAAGTCGATCAGTTCCTGCTCGGCCGCCATCTCGATGGGGTCGTCGCGGCGCGCCAGTTCGACGTAGAGCCGGTCGCCGAAGATCGCCTGGAGCCGGTCGCAATAGGCCTTCGCCCGGTCCGGCTGCCCTTCCGCGAACAGCCGCGCGATGCCGCCCTCGCCCCCGGCGGTCAACGCGATCAGGCCGGCGCTGAACTTTTCCAGCACGTCGAAACCGACATGCGCGGCCAGTTCGATCGGCCGCTCCAGATGCGCCGCCGAAACCAGCGCGCACAGATTGTCGTAACCGGTCATGTCCTGCGCATAGAGCGCGATCCAGTCGACCATGGGCGCGACATTGTCGGGCATGTCGGGCCGCGCGATGCCCAGCATCGTGCCGATGATCGGCTGCACCCCCGCCTTCTTCGCCGCGTCCGAAAAGGCCATCGCGGCATAGAGCCCGTTGCGGTCGGTCAGGCCGGCGGCGGGAAAGGCGTTGGCCTTGGCCTGGGCCGCAATCGCCTTCGGGTCGATCGCACCGTCGAGCATCGTGAAGGACGAGAAGATGCGGAGCGGCACATATCCAGAATGCATGTCCCACCCCTATCCCAGCGCGCGTGATTCGACCAGCGCGGAACCCGCCGCAAAGCGAACCGTTACGACAACAGAACATCAGGTCCGAATGCGGGATAACGACGATGACCGATACAGACCGTTCCTTTGCGACCTCCCCCCGCCCCGGCGCGGGATGGGGTTGGATTTTGGCATATGGTGTCCTCTCGACGCTGCTGGGCCTGGCGGCTTTCGTCTTTCCGGTGCCCGCGACATTGGCCGCGACGCTGGTGATCGGGGCGTTCTTCCTGGCATCCGGCATCGTCGCGATCGGCGCGGGGATTTTCGGCAAGGGCCATGAAGGGCGCGGCTATGCGATCGGCTTCGGCCTGATCTCGCTCGTCATCGGGCTGATCATGGCGTTCGAGCCCGCGACGGGGGCGATCTCGATCACCCTGCTGGTCGCGGTGTGGCTGGGGCTTCGTGGCGCGCTGGAAATCGGACTGGGCGCGCGGATGCGGCGGCGGCGCGGCTGGATGATCGCGCTGGGTGTGCTCAACATCGTGCTGGCGCTGTTCGTGCTGGCGACCTTGCCGTGGAGCGCGATGACGCTGCCCGGTTATATCTTGGGGCTCAGCTTCTTCTTCGGCGGGGTCACGTCGATCGCCTCGGCGCTGGACCACAAGAAGGGGGCGAGTGCCTTCTCTATCTGAGCGTCTTGCCCTTGGCCTTCGATTTCGCTCAGGCTGAACGGCGGTTGGGATTATATCCTCCATTCCGTTCGCGCTGAGCGAAGTCGAAGCGCACGTTCCGCCCTATCGCAGCAGCGCCTCGATGTCCTTCGCCAAGTCCTCGGGCTTGGTCGTCGGCGCATAGCGAGCCACCACCTTCCCCGAACGATCGACCAGGAACTTGGTGAAGTTCCACTTGATCGCCTTGGTCCCCAGCAAGCCCGGCGCTTCCGCCTTCAACCACTGGAACAACGGATCGGCCCCGTCGCCATTGACATCGACCTTGGCCATCACCGGGAAGGTCACGTCATAGTTCAGCGTACAGAAATTCGCGATCTCCGCCGCGTCGCCCGGCTCCTGCGCGCCGAACTGGTTGCAGGGAAAGCCGAGCACGGCCAGCCCCTGCCCCGCATATCGGCGATGCAGCGCCTCCAGCCCCTCATATTGCGGAGTGAAACCACATTGGGACGCGGTGTTGACGATCAGGACCACCCGCCCCGCATAGGCCGAGAGATCGACGGCGGAACCGTCCGCCGCCCGGACGGTAAAATCCGCGATACCGGTCATTGGTGTTTCCCCAGCAGATAGTCGAGATTGGCGCGCACGCCCGGCCATTCGTGGCGAAGGATCGAATAGACCACGCTGTCACGAACGCGGCCATCGGCCATGACCTGATGCCCTCGCAACACCCCGTCCTTCTTCGCGCCCAACCGCTCGATTGCCGCCTGGCTGCGCAGGTTGAGCGCATCGGTGCGGATCTGGACCGACTGGCACTCCATCACGTCGAAGGCTTGGGCCAGCAGCATCCGCTTCGCCTCGGTATTCACCCCCGTCCGCTGGACGCGGGTAGCGTAGAAGGTGCCGCCGATCTCCAGCCGCCGATGCTGCGGGGCCATGCGCATGTAGCGGGTGGTGCCGACGACTTCGCCATCCGGCGTCTCGACCGTGAAGAGCAGGGCGCGGCCGACATCCCGTTCCTTCAGCGCCGCCGCCAGCCAGCGTTCGGGCACCTTCATCATCGAGACATTGGCGTAGAAGATGTTCCAGAGATTGCCTTCACGCGCCGCCTCGACCAGCGCAGGCAGGTCCGCCTCCACGAACGGGCGGAGCGTGACATGGCGCCCCGTCAGCGTCGGCGTCTCGCTCCAGGCGGTCATTGCAGGCGGCCTTCGTGCAGCCGGACCACCCGGTCCATCTTCATGGCCAGTCGTTCGTTATGCGTGGCCACCAGCGCCGCCGAGCCTTCCCCGCGCACCAGTCGCAGGAATTCGGCCAGCACCACTTCGGAGGTATGCTCGTCCAGATTGCCGGTCGGCTCGTCCGCCAGCACCAAGGGCGGCTGGTTGGCGAGCGCGCGGGCCACCGCCACACGCTGCTGCTCGCCGCCGGACAACTGGCTCGGCCGGTGGGTCAGGCGGTGGCCCAGGCCCAGTGCGGTCAACAGGCCCTTGGCGCGCTCATCGGCGGCGGCGGGCAGCTTGCCCTGGACCAGTTGCGGCAACACGACATTCTCGATGGCGTTGAAATCGGGCAGCAGGTGATGGAACTGGTACACGAAGCCCAGATAATCGCGCCGCGCGACGGTGCGACCGTGCGCGTCCAGCTTCGACACCTCCTCGCCCGCTATGCGGATGGAGCCCGAAAAGCCGCCTTCCAGCAGGCCGACCGCCTGCAACAGCGTCGACTTGCCCGAGCCGGAAGGGCCGAGCAGCGCGACGATCTCACCCGGCGCGACGGCCAGGTCGACGCCGCGCAGCACCTCGATGGTCTGCCCCCCTTGCGTGAAGCTGCGCGACAGCTCGCGCGTCTCCAGCACTGGCTGAGCCGTGCGGGGTTCCGGGACGATGCCCATGCGGATGATCGGATCATTCATAGCGCAGCACCTGAACCGGGTCCGTGCTCGCCGCCTTCCAGGCGGGGTAGAGCGTGGCGAGGAAGGAGAAGACGAGCGCCATCGACGCGATCACGATGACCTCCACAGGATCGGTCTTGGACGGCAACTCGGTCAGATAACGGATCGACGGGTCCCAGAGATTCTGCCCCGTCACGAACTGGACGAAGTTCACCACGCCCTGGCGATAGAACAGGAACACTGCGCCCAGCGCCAGCCCCGCGACCGTGCCCAACGCGCCGATGGTGGTGCCGACCGTCATGAAGATGCGCATCAACCCGCCCCGCGTCGCGCCCATCGTCCGCAGGATCGCGATGTCGCGCGTCTTGGCCCGGACCAGCATGATCAGCGACGACAGGATGTTGAACACTGCGACCAGGATGATGATCGACAGCACGGTGAACATCGCCACCCGCTCGACCGCCAGCGCCTCGAACAGTTGCGCGTTCATGGTCCGCCAGTCGGCGATCACCGCGCGGCCGCCCAGCTTGTCGGCCAGCGGCGCCAGGATCTGGCCGACCCGGTCCGCATCCACCGTCTGGATCTCGACCATGCCGACCGTATCGCCCATCAGGAGCAGCGTCTGCGCATCCTCGATCGGCATGATGACGTACGCTTTGTCATAGTCGTAGACCCCGATCTCGAAGATCGCGCCGACCGTATAGCTGACGATGCGCGGCACCGTGCCGAAGGGGGTCGTCTGCCCCTGCGGGCTGATCAGCGAAATCTCCGAGCCGACGCTGGCGCCCAGCGCCTCAGCCAGGCGGCTGCCGATCGCGATACGGCCGCTGCCCGGCGTGACGCTGTTAAGATTGCCCATGACGATCTTGGAGCGGATCGCAGAGTTGCCGCGGATATCGGCGACACGCATGCCGCGCACCAGCACCGCCTCGACCCGGCCATTATAGCTGGACATCAGCGGTTGCTCGATCATCGGCACCGCACTGGTCACGCCGGGCGTCGCCCGGGCGTCGCGGACGATGTCGCGCCAGTCGGGCAGGCGGCCACCCACGCCCTGCACCACGGCATGGCCGTTCAGCCCGACGATCTTGTCGAACAGCTCGGCGCGAAAGCCGTTCATCACGCTCATGACGATGATGAGCGCGGCGACGCCCAGCATGACCGCGACCAGGCTGATCGAGGCGACGAGGAAGATGAACGCCTCCCCCTTGCCCGGCAGCAGATAGCGCCGCGCGATCATCCGTTCGTAACGAGACAGGATCATTGAGGTCCGATCGATCCATGAAGAAGACGAAATGCCCGCAGGCTGTAGGAGCGCCGCCGGGTGCTGGCAATGCCGCGCCCGGTTCGGCTTGCAAAACCGGCGACTCCGGCGATTGTTGCACGCGTGCCACACAGCCGCGCCAATCGTAGCGCGGATGCCGCAAGAGGGATGACAAGCCCGCCCTTCCTAACGTACCACAATCTTACTGAGACACAGGCAGCAACGGCCGTGGTTCGGGGATTGCTCCAACGCTCACCCAAAGAGGTTGATGCGGGAGCGGGAAAAGGGGGCTGACGAGCGATCGTCACGCAGGCGCCCGGATCGGAAACGGTCCGGGCGTTTGGCATTCGGGCACCGACACGATCGCTCCGCCCTCGGGAAAAGCCACCGGAACCGGCCAGGGAGACGGGGAGCTTCCAGACTTCCGTCCCCAGATACCGGCCCGGCGCCCGTTCACGGGACGTTGGCTATACCAAATCAAGATGAACCGAATGTGGACGAATCCTGTGATTCGTGCCTTCCATCCTCCCCAAGCACAGCTTGGGGAGGAATTGATCAGAACGACTTGGAAATGGTGAACCCATAGGTCCGCGGATCGCCAGGCTGCCCGACGATCAGACCGGTCGAGCCCGACTGGGTCGCCAGCAACTCATAGTAATTGTGATCGAACAGGTTGCGCGCCCAGATGAAGGCGTTCCAGCTCCCAGGTGCCTTGAACCCCGCGCGGACGTTCGACAGGCTATAGCCGTTGATATCGGTATAGGCGGAGCGTGACGGATTGGACGAGAATTTCGACCGATAGCTACCGTCGTAACCGAGGTAGAACTGCCCTTCGGTCCCTGCCACGGTCGCGGGCAGGTCATATTCCGCGCCATAAGAAAAGGCCCAACGCGACACGCCCGGCAGCCACTGGCCGGAAATATCGCAATAGGGCAGCGAATTGCCCGGCGTTCCGGCAGCGGCGGGGGTGCCGACGATCTGGCCGTTCACCACGGGAAGCGCGGTGCCGCCCGACAATTCCGGCGGGCATGGCGCATTGGTGAAACGGGTATAGCGCGCATCGGTGAAGGCCGCATTGGCGTAGACGTTGAACCGGTTGGTCGGGCGGAAGGCCGAGTCGATCTCCACCCCTCGCGTCCGCACCCGCCCCGCATTGGCGAGGTAGCCGCGCAGGACGTTGACCTGCAGGTTGTTCACCGTCGCCTGATAATCGCCGATCTCGGTCCAGAAGCCCGCGATGTTCACCGTCGCGCGCCGGTCGGCGAACTGGGTCTTCAGCCCCAGCTCGAAATGGTTGACCTTCTCGGGCCGCACGGTCTGCGTCGCCAGGATCGGGTTGTTCTGCGCATCGAGCGGTAGGCCCGACAGGTTGATGCCGCCCGACTTATAGCTGCGCGCATAGGTCGCGTAATAATGGACGTTGGGGTTGAACTCATAGGCGATGGTCAGGTCGCCCGACAGGTTCCAGTTGGTGAAGGACGGCGTGTAGTTCTGCGGTGCAAGTACCCCGCGCTGGTCGCTGGTCAGCGTCGTCGAGCCCGCCCCGTTGGTCACGGTCGACACATAGGAGCCATCCTTACGATCATAGTTGAGCCGCAGGCCCGGCGACACTGACAGGCGATCGTCGACATGCCAGGTCAGCTTGCCGAACAACGCTGCCGAGGTGTTGGTGAAGCCGATGGTATTGCGTGAGGTCAGGCCGTTCAGCGTCGCCGGATCGCGCCCGCCCGCGCTGGTCGGATTGAGCAGGAAGGCGCTCGCCGCCGGACCCTGCACCTGCAACCCCTGCGTGTCGATCGACTGCCAGAAATAGAAGGCGCCCAGCACATAATCGAGCGTCCGCTTGCCGTTGGAGGCGATCCGCAGTTCCTGCGTCACCTGGCTCTGCTGCGACGGATTGGCCGAGACGGTGGTGATCGGCAGGCCGATGAAATCGCGGTCGTTGGACGGGTCCCAATGCCAGAAGCGCCACGCCGACACGCTGGTCAGCGTCGCCTCGCCCACATCCCAGTTCGCGACCAGCGACAGCCCGCCCAGCTCCTGCTTGGCGCGCAGGTCGGTATCGACATCAGTCACCCGGTCGAAGGCGTTGGTCGAGGGCACGCTATAGCCTTGCGCCGCCGCCAGTGCCGCATATTGCCGGTTGATCGGGCGCTGCGTCGCGCCGACCCGCGCATAATATTGGACGCAGCAATTGGGGTTCTGCCGCGCGTAATCGCCCGACAGGGTCAGGTCGAGCGTCGGCGTCGCGTGCCACAGGAACTGGCTGCGCAGCGACAGATTGTCCTGGGAATTCTGCCACTCCTGCTGGCGCGTGTTCCAGATGGTGCCGCGCCGCGTGGTGATCGAGGTCGACAGGCGGACCGCCACCTTGTCGTCGACCAGCGGGCCCGAGACCGATGCCTTGCCCTGGAAGAAATCGTAATTGCCTGCGCTCAGCTCGACCCGCGCCTCGGGCGTGAAGCTGGGCGCGCGGGTGATGATATTGATCGCGCCCGCCGTGGTGTTCTTGCCATAGAGCGTACCCTGGGGCCCGCGCAGCACCTCGATCCGCTCGGTATCGGTGAAGTCGAACGTCGCCGAGGCGATGCGGCTGTAATAGACCTGATCGACATAGATGCCGACGCCCTGCTCGATCCCGTCATTGGTCAGGCCGAACGGCGCGCCCAGCCCGCGGATATTGGCCGCCGAATTGCGCGGGTTGGTCGAATAAAATTGCAGCGTCGGCTGGATCTGGGTCAGCCGGTTGACATTGTACGTCCCCGTTTCCGCCAGCGCGGCGCCGCCGATCACCGACATGGCGATAGGAACGCTCTGGATCGTCTCCGCGCGACGGCGCGCGGTGACGACGACATCGCCCCCACCCTGTTGCGCGGTCCCGAGGCGTCCTTCGGGGCGGCCCTCCTGAGTGGCGGGTGCGGTCACGACCGATGTTCCTTGCGGATCGGTCGCTCCCCCGGAAGCGGTTTGGGGCGTGGTGGCCTGAGCGGCCAGGATGAGCGCGAGGGTCAAGGACATGGAAGCTCCCCTTTTGATTTCATCTCCTATTCACACATGGTTTTAGTAGGCGTTCAAGCGAGCCATGGCTTGGCCGATCCGAAGATTTGCTTTCCGATCCGAAAAGGCTCTTGAAGCCTTCTTGTCGCGAACCATATTGGTTCGCGTGCGGTGCCGATACCGGGCCGTACGGATGGGTCGAGCCGCCCCGCGCCGGGGCGATCCGGCCGATCCCGTTTCAATTCGCTTCTGATGGAGGTTTTGACATGCGTATCGATCTGACCCCGTACCGCCGTTCGACCATTGGCTTCGACCGGCTGTTCGATCTGCTGGAGGCCAATTCGCGGGCCAATTCGGCGGAGAATTATCCTCCCTTCAACCTCGAGCGTCTGGCCGACGATCGCTACCGCATCACCCTGGCGGTGGCGGGTTTCAGCCGCGACGAGATCGAGATCACCGCGCAGCAGAACATGCTGCTCGTTACCGGCAAGAAGGATGACAAGGCGGGTTCGCCCAACTTCCTGCATGTCGGGATCGCCAATCGCTCGTTCGAACGGCGCTTCGAACTGGCGGACTTCGTGTTCGTCGAGGATGCACGCCTGAACGACGGCCTGCTCGTCATCGACCTCGTCCGCGAGGTGCCCGAGGCGATGAAGCCCAAGACGATCGCGATCAAGACGGGCCAGCCGCTCGCTGCGGTGGAACATCACGCCGACAAGGCCGACGAGGCCAAGGCGGCGTAAGAGGCTCGACGTCTTTCCCTCCCTGAAGACGTCGCGGGGCGTCCGGACCGACGGGTCCGGGCGCCCTTTGTTTTTGCCACTCGGCTTTCCCTACCCCCGTTCAGGCTGAGCGAAGTCGAAGCCCACGCCTCTCCACATACCAAGCGGACAGCGCGTTCCCTGGCCGCCCACTTGGCTCCGACAAAGCGGAGCACGGGCAAAACACATGGAAATCGTCATCCCAGCAAAGGCGGGGATCTTCCCCCAATAGGCCCCTTCCCACGCCAAAGGCCCCAGCCTTCGCTGGGGCGACGGTGGACGTGAAAAACCCCGCCTCCATCAGGAGGCGGGGTTTGGAAATCACACCAACCGGCTCTGCTTCACCGCCGCTTCGACGAAACTGGCGAAGAGCGGGTGCGGGTCGAAGGGTTTGGACTTCAGTTCCGGATGGAACTGCACGCCGACGAACCAGGGATGGTCCGGCCGCTCGACGATCTCGGGCAGGGTGCCGTCGGGCGACATGCCGCTGAACACCAGGCCGCCCTTCTCCAGCGCGTCCTTATAGGCGGTGTTGACCTCGTACCGGTGGCGATGCCGCTCCGAGATGTCCTCGCTGCCATAGATGGAGCCGACCACGCTGTTGCCCGCCAGTTTCGCCTGATAGGCGCCCAGCCGCATCGTGCCGCCCAGGTCGCCGCTAGCCTCGCGCTTCTCCAGGCCATCGCGGCCCATCCACTCGGTGATGAGGCCGACGACCGGCTCGGAGGTCGGGCCGAACTCGGTCGAGGAAGCGTCCGCGATCCCAGCCAGATGCCGCGCGCCCTCGACGCACGCCATCTGCATGCCGAAGCAGATACCGAAATAAGGCACGCGACGCTCGCGCGCGAAGCGAACCGCCTCGATCTTGCCCTGTGCGCCGCGCTCGCCGAACGCGCCGGGGACGAGGATGGCGTGGCAGGGTTCGAGCTGCTGGGCGATCTCGCTTTCGTCGCCCTCGAACAGCTCGGCGTCGATCCAGCGGATATGGACCTTCACCTTGTTGGCGATGCCGCCATGGACCAGCGCCTCGTTCAGCGACTTGTACGCGTCCTGAAGCCCGACATATTTGCCGACCACGCCGATCGTCACCTCACCCTCCGGGTTGAAGAGGCGATCGACGATCTCGGTCCAGCGCGACAGGTTCGGAGCACCTTCCGGCTCGATCCCGAAGGCACGCAGCACCTCCGAATCAAGACCCTCGGCATGGTATTGGAGCGGCACCGCATAAATGCTGGGCGCATCCAGCGCGGGAATGACGGCGGAGGGCGGCACGTTGCAGAACAGGCCGATCTTCGCACGATCCGAGGCGGGCAGTGGATGCTCGCAGCGGCAAACCAGCACGTCGGGCGACACGCCGAGTGCCGCGATCTCGCGCACCGAATGCTGGGTCGGCTTGGTCTTCAGCTCGCCCGCCGCCGCGATATAGGGCACCAGCGTGACGTGGATGCTGATCGACTGGCCACGACCCAGCTCGTTCTTGAGCTGGCGGATCGCCTCGATGAAGGGCAGCGATTCGATGTCGCCGACCGTGCCGCCGATCTCGCAGAGAACGAAGTCGAGATCCTCGCCATTCTCGTCGACCGTATCGGCCCGCGCGAACGCCTTGATCGCGTCGGTGACGTGCGGGATCACCTGGACGGTCGCGCCCAGATAATCGCCGCGCCGCTCGCGCTCGATGATCGTCTTGTAGATGCGGCCCGAGGTGACGTTGTCCGACTGGCGCGAGGCCACGCCGGTGAAGCGTTCATAATGGCCGAGGTCGAGATCGGTCTCGGCCCCGTCGTCGGTGACATAGACCTCGCCATGCTGATACGGGCTCATCGTGCCCGGATCGACGTTGAGATAGGGATCGAACTTGCGGATGCGGACGCGGTAACCGCGTGCCTGCAAAAGAGCCGCAAGAGAGGCCGCCATGAGGCCTTTGCCGAGCGACGAAACCACGCCGCCGGTGATGAAGATATACCGCGCCATGGGAAGAATCGCCTAGCTTGGATGGGGTGGATACGACAACAGCAAAGATGCGCGCCGCCGTCGATTTGCGGCGGCGCGTTGGCCTAAGCTGTTATAAAACGAGGTTTAGCGTGCGAGCGGAACCGCCGAATTATCGACGGGCTGCGCCGGGGCCGGGGCCGCCGCATTGTCCGACGGAACGGGCGCGGGTGCGGGCGCGGTGATCGGCGCCTGAGTCGCGGGCGTGCGCGCCAGCGAGGTATCGATGGCAGGCGCGCCGCGCGTCGCCGCCAGCACGGCCAGCAGGATCGAGAAGCCGACGAACGCCGTCGCCAGCACCGCCGTCGCCCGGCTGAGGAAGTCCGCCGCACCGCGCGCCGACATCAGCCCCGACGGGCTGCCCCCCATGCCCAGACCGCCGCCTTCCGACTTCTGCATGAGGATCACCGTGACCAGGGTCGCGGCGATAAGAGCGTGGATGACGAGCAGAAATGCGAACATGAGGCGCGTATGATCCCGATTGAGGGGTGTGCGAAACCGCGCACATAGGCGAGCCGGGGGGCAGGATCAACCATGCGGCGGATCGGTCACCCTTTCCTTCCAAAGCCCGCTTGGGGAGAGGGCCGTGCCCGCGGGACGCGGTCCCCCTCCCGGCGCAAGTTGCGAGAAGAATGGGAATCCGTTGACCCAAGTTGTTCATCCCGGTGGAACAGGAGTGAAACCACCACCGATAAAGGGCGTTATGACTTCGAAACAACGCCCGGCAAAGCCCGGCTCAGCTATTGGAATCGCCACCCGTGTCCCACCCACACGAAGCTCAGTCGCTGTTGGCCTGGATGAGCGCCCTGGTCGATTATGTCCGTTCGGGCGAGCCCGACCTGACCAATCGGCAGATGGCCCTGCTTCTGGTCGTCTACCTCCGGCCGGGGCCCCATACGGTGCGCGGTTTGGCGCGCGCTTTGAATGTCTCGAAACCCGTCGTCACCCGCGCCTTGAATAGACTAGGAACGCTGGGCTATCTGCGCCGCCAACGCGATGATAGCGACAAGCGTAACATCTTTGTCGCCAGGACACCTGAAGGGGCGGACTTTCTTGAAGAATTCGGACATTTCATCGGCGCTGGCGACGCCCCCGGCCTCCAGCGG
>JAAIGG010034278.1_pt1 | contig 30463 bp, 23 predicted proteins | sample 6487391 | NCBI WGS metagenome assembly JAAIGG01 (sample SAMN13974130, study PRJNA590717) | phyllosphere metagenome | biome: asymptomatic weeds; feature: pooled weeds collected from a community garden; material: weeds; isolation source: pooled asymptomatic leaves from various weed species from...
CCACTTCGTTCGGCCTGAGCGAAGTCGAAGGCCAAGGGAATCCCGATGCCCCGCGAAACTATGCCGTGGCCATGGCGGAACATGGGCTCCCGATTCCGCTCACCCTGAACGAAGGTACGAACTGGAGTCCGATTGACGCTACCCCTTTGCTCCGGCAGGGCGCGCCGTCTGTTTCGGGGTTTATATGGCCGGAATCACCTTTCCTCTCGGCGGGATGCGCATTCATCGCTGGCTGGGGCTGGCGGTCGGGTTCGTCGCCTTGGCCGTCGCGCTGTCGGGGGCGATTCTAGTTTGGGCCCCTGCGCTCGATCGGATCGCCGCGCCCGCACGTTACCGGGTCAGCGGCGGGACGCGGCTGGCACCCCAGGCCTATGTCACCGCCGCGCGATCCGCGATGGCACCGGGTCAGCGGATCGCCAGCCTGTTGCTGGAGCGGGGATCGTCCCCCGTCCTCGTCCTGCTGAACGACGCGCAGGGGCAGGACCAGCGCCTGCTATTCCTCGATCCCCCGACCGCACGCATGCTGGGCAAGGGGGCGCATGGTGGCGGGGCGAGCGGATGGCTCCGGCGGCTGCATGACGGGCTGTTTCTGGGCGGCGCGGGGCGAGCGATCGTCGGGGTGGCGGGCGTCGTGCTGGTGCTGCTCTGCCTGACCGGCCCCTGGGTGCGGCCTCGCGACGGGGCCAGGCGCGCCACCCGAAAATCCGAATTCTGGGCGGCAAGATGGCATTGGCGCATCGGGCTGTGGTCGTTGCCGCTGGTGCTGGTGATGACGCTGACCGGCACCGCGCTCGCCTTTCCCGGGCTGTTCGCGACGCTGACCGGCGAGGCGGTGGCATGGCAATCGGATCGCACCGCGCCGCCGGTCGCCCGCACGACCCTGGCGGTCGAGCGCGTCGTCGCCAGCGCGCGGCATGAGGCGCGGGGACGGCTGGTCTCGCTCGACTGGCCGACCCAACGCTCCCCCGACTGGACGGCGCGCTTTGAAGGACCCCATGTCATCAAGGTCGCGGACGACAGCGCCACGGCGGTCGCAGCACCCGAGCGTGCCGTACCCGCCAGCCTGTCCTGGGTGCGACGGCTTCACACGGCACGCGACATGCCGTGGTTCTGGCGAGCCATCGCCTCGATCACCGGGCTGGTGGCGGCGATGCTGGCAATGACGGGACTGATCGGCTGGGCTACCCGGCCCCGGACCGCCCCCCGCCGTCAGACCCGCTCGACGCGCAGCAGGTCGGTGGCGTCGAGGCCCAAAAGCTCGATGTGATCGCGGATGCGCGGCCATTGCACCGCCAGGAAGCTCTGCCGTTCGGCGGCGCGCAACCGGTCGGCGGCGCCCGGCATCACGAACATGCCGACCCCGCGCCGTACCTCGACATAGCCGTCGTCCTGAAAGCTCTGATACGCCTTGGCGACCGTCAGGGGATTGGCCCCCTGCTCCGCCGCGAGCGCGCGGACCGAGGGAAGCTGGTCCCCCGTCCGATAGGTGCCATTCAGGATACCCGCCGCGATCGTCCCGCGCAGACGGATATAAACCGGGCTGTCGTCACCGCTAAGAGCTGTCATGCCAAGTTAATACAGCGGCTTGGACGCGATGTCGAGGGCCGGCGGCGATAACGTTTGCAGTCTTGTCGCATTCAGGCCTCGGTCGATCCGTTCCAGATCGATACGATCCGCGCCATATCGGGGCGCGGCCGTTCCTCCAGCGCGCGACCGGGCGTGCCGAGGAAGACAAAGCCGACGATCCGCTCCGGCGCGGCCCCGAACGCATCGCGCACCGCATCCGAAAAGGCGGGCCAGCCGGTCAGCCACCCCCCGGCATAGCCCATGGCATGCGCGGCATGGAGCAGGTTCATGCACGCCGCGCCCGCCGACAATTCCTGTTCCCACATCGGAATATGGCTGTCGGTGCGCGGAGAGGACAGGACGACGACCAGCGCCGGTGCCTGATGCGCGAACTGTTCAAGCGAGGCGATCTCCGTCCCGCTCGCCTGAGGCCGCTCGGTCCGATAGGCGGTGGTGATGACCCGGGCCAGCGCGGCGCGGGCGTCGGTCGGCACGATCACGAAGCGCCACGGGGCCAGCTTGCCATGATCGGGCGTGCGCGCCGCGATCGCCAGCATCTCGGCCAGTTGCGCGTCGTCGGGGCCGGGCGCGACCAGATCGCGCGGCTTGCCCGATCGGCGGGTGGCGAGCAGCGTCAGCGGCGTCGAGCGGTCGTTGAAGGCGGGGTCGGTGATAGGGTCCGTCATGCGATCGATCCTTACGTCGTCGCGCATGATATTTACAGTCGCGGCTTTGGCGTTAGGTTACTGAATCATTACGCCCCTTGGCACGCCGCGCGGCGCGCGAGGAGCGATCCCGATGGAGTGAACGCCGGCATGGCGACTGCGTATGAGGCCGCCGCGCGCGGCAAGACGGTTTTGGGGCATCCCCGAGGCCTGTTCCTGTTGTTCTTCACCGAGATGTGGGAGCGTTTTTCCTTCTACGGGATGCGCGCCATCCTGGTCTTCTACCTGACCAAGCATTTCCTGTTCACCGACGAACCGGCCTTCGGCATCTATGCCGCCTATATGTCGCTGGTCTATTTCACGCCGGTGATCGGCGGATATCTGGCCGACCGCTATCTGGGGGCCAGACGCGCGGTGCTGGCGGGCGGCGTGTTCATCGCCTTCGGCCATCTGCTGATCGCCGCGATGGAGGGGCCGCAAGGCGCGCAGGGCGTCTATCTGGAGGGCTTTTATCTGGCGCTGGCGGCGATCGTCATCGGCACCGGCTTTCTGAAGGCCAATATCTCGGTGCTGGTGGGACAGCTTTACGCGCGCGACGATATGCGGCGCGATCCCGCCTTTTCGATCTTCTACATGGGCATCAACGGCGGCGGCGCGCTGGGCCCGATCGTGTGCGGCGTGCTGGGCGAGACGGTGGGCTGGGCCTATGGCTTCGGCGCGGCGGGCGTCGGCATGCTGCTCGGCCTGGTCGCCTTTGTCGCCCTGAAGCGCGAACTGCACGGGGCGGGGGAAGCCCCCTCGCTGCCGGCCCTGCGCGCGCCCGTCGTGGCGGGTCTGTCGCGCGAGTGGCTCATCTATCTGGGCGGGATCGCCGCGACGCTGGTGACGTGGCAGTTGATCCGGCACCAGGATGCGGTCGGCACGCTGTTGATCGTGTTCAGCGTCGGGACCGTGGGCTTCATCCTGTGGCGGGCGGTGTTCACCCTGGCGAAGGTCGATCGCGACCGCATTCTCGCCGCGCTGTTCCTGATCGCCCTTTGCCCGCTCTTCTGGGCGCTGTTCGAGCAGGCGGGATCCTCGCTCAACGTCTATACCGACCGCTCGGTCGACCGCAGCCTGCTCGGCTGGACGATCCCGGCCTCGGCCTTCCAGTCGGTCAATTCGATCTTCATCATCCTGCTGGCCCCGGTCTTCGCCGCGCTCTGGACCTTCCTCGCCAAACGTGGGTGGGAGCCGAGCGCACCGTTCAAGTTCGGCATCGGCCTGGTCAGCGTCGGCGCCGGCTTCCTGGTGCTGGTGGCGGGCGCCGCCCTTTATGCCGGTGCGCCGACGCCGGTGATCTTCGTCATCCTCGTCTATCTGATCCACACCATGGCGGAGCTGTGCTTCTCGCCGGTCGGCCTGTCGGCGATGACGCGGCTGTCGCTGCCCAGCATGACCGGGCTGATGATGGGTACCTGGTTCCTGGCGACGGCGGCGGGCAATTTCATCGCCGGCCTGATCGCGCAGGCGACCGGCGGCGAGGGCGCGGGACCCGAAAAGGTGCTCGACGTCTATACGCGGATCGGCTGGTTCTCGATCGGGATCGGCCTGGTCGTGCTGGTGGTGTCGCCCTTCGTCGCGAAGTTGATGCACCTCGACCTGCTGAAGGCCGAGGGCGCGCTGGCGGGGGACAAGGAACTGGCCGAACCGGCGGCGGCGGGGATCGACACCCGGCTGGAGCAGAAGCCGCATTGATGCGGACGGGGCGGTCGGGACATGTCGCCGGCCGTCCTACCCTCCGTTCGCACTGAGCGAAGTCGAAGCGCAAGGGATGACGCTCGCGGATAACCCTGGGCGTGGGCTTCGACTTCACTCAGCCTGAACGGACGTTAGGGGTGAGCTGTTAGAGCCGCGTCATCGCCATCGCGCGTTCGCCATAGCGCGGGCCCGCGGTACCGCCGCGCGGGGAAGCCTCGTCCAGCTTGGCCAGATCCTTCGCCGACAGCGTGACGTCCGCCGCCTTCATCGAGTCCTCCAGCGTCACGCGCCGCTTGGAACCCGGGATCGGCACGATGTCCTCCCCTTGCGCGAGCAGCCAGGCCAGCGCCACCTGTGCCGCGCTTACCTCATGCGCGGCGGCGATATCCTTCACCACTGCCACAACCTTCATATTGCGGCCGAAATTCTCGTCCGAATAACGCGGGTCGTTGCGGCGGTAATCGCCCTCCGGCAAATCCTCGCGCGAGGTGATCTGCCCGGTCAGGAAGCCGCGCCCCAGCGGGCTGTACGGCACGAAGCCGATGCCCAGTTCGCGCACCACGGGCAGGATGTCCACCTCCACATCGCGCTCCCATAGCGAATATTCCGACTGGACCGCCGCGATCGGGTGGACGGCGGCGGCGCGGCGGATCGTCTCGGCGCTCGCCTCCGACAGCCCCAGGCGGCGGACCTTGCCCTGCTCGACCAGCCGCCCCATCGCGCCGACCGTATCCTCGATGGGGACGTTGGGGTCGACCCGGTGCTGGTAGAACAGGTCGATCGTCTCGACCCCCAGCCGCTTGAGCGAGCCTTCGCAGGCGCGCTGGACGTTCGCCGGGGTGGAATCGACTCCGGTCATGCCGTTCTCGTCATAACGAAAGCCGAATTTGGTCGCGATCACCACCGCGTCGCGCCTGCCCCGGATCGCGCGCCCGACCAGTTCCTCATTGACCAGCGGGCCATAGATTTCGGCGGTGTCGAACAGGGTCACGCCCAGCTCGATCGCGCGGTGGATGGTGGCGATGCTCTCCGCCTCGTCCGCCCGCCCGTACATGTCGCGCCCCACGCCCGCCATCGGCATGCAGCCCAGGCCCAGCGCGGATACCTCGAATTCGGGGCCGAGCGTGCGGTATTTCATGACATGTCCTCGTCCGTCCTATGGCTGAAACGGGAAACGGTCGCGGTGGCGGCAAGGTCCATGCTGACATTGCCCAGTGTGCGGAAGATGTCGGGAATCGTCTCCACCGCGATCAGCAGCCCCAGGGGCGCGGCGGGCACGCCCAGCGCGACGCATACCGGCGCGATCGAGGCGAAGAAGGTGATCTGCGCGGGTAGGCTGGCCGAGCCCAGCGAACACAGGATCGCCACCACCACGGCCGCGACGACCGAGGCCATGCCCGGCACGATGCCGAACCAATCGGCGATATAGAGCGACACCGCGACGTTCATCGCGGGCTGGGTCGCGCGGAACATCGCCACCGCCATGGGCAGGACCAGTCCGGCGGTGGCGGGGGCCACCCTCAGGGTTTCGGCCCCCTGGATCATCGCGGGCAGGCTGGCGAGCGAGCTTTGGGTGGAGATGGCGACCGCCTGCGCCGGAGCCAGCGCTCGGGCGAAGCGTCCCACCGGCACCCGCGCCACCAGCACCGCTATGCCATAGGCCATCAAAATGACGATCACCCCGATACTGGCGATGATCGTGATGTAGTGCGCCAGTGCGCGGAACGCCCCGCCCCCGGCCGTCGCCCCCACCACGAAGGCCAGCGCGAAGACGCCCAGCGGCGCCAGCCACAATACCCAGCCGATCAGCACCAGCATCGCGTCGCGGATCGCGGTGAAGACCCGCAGCAGCGTCTCGCGCCCCTCCCCCTCGATCCGGGTGATGGCGAAGGCGAAGGCCAGGGTGAACAGGATCAGCGACAGCAACGCATTGTTGGTGGCGGCGGCGAAGATGTTGGTCGGCACGATCCCGGTCAGAAACTCGACCATGGGCGGCGGCGGGGTAACCGGCTCGGCATGGCCCAGCGCCGCCTTCAACGCCTCCGCCGCGCTGCGCGGAATGGGCAAAAGGCGCAACAGGCCCGGCGTGACCAGCGCCGCCATCGTTCCGGTCAGCGCGACCAGCCCTAGAAAAGTGGCGATCGCACGCGCCGCGATCCGCCCGGCCTGCGCCGCCTGCGCCGTCGCGGTAACCCCGGTAATCAGCAGCGTGACGACCAGCGGGATCACCGTCATCTGCAACCCGTTGAGCCACAGCGTGCCCACCGGGCGCGCCACCGCCACCGCGCCATCCGCCGCCATGGGCGACCACGCCCCCATCCCCACCCCGGTCAGCAGACCGGCGGCGAGGCACAACAGGATCAGGGTGGCTCGCGACATGGGGCCGTTGGTTTCCTTATGTTTTCGGGGTTCTTTGAGCTTTTGCCAACGTCGCGCTAAACGGGTCGCGACCTCAACATGTTTCCTCTTAATCCGGCAGGGATCTGGCCGCATGGCAAGAAAATATTTCGGCACCGATGGCATTCGCGGTGCGACCAACGGCGCGGTGATGACGGCCGAGATGGCGATGAAGGTCGGCATGGCGGCGGGCGCCTATTTCCAGCGCGGCGAGCATCGCCACCGGGTGGTGATCGGCAAGGACACGCGGCTGTCGGGCTATATGCTCGAATCGGCGCTGGTCGCGGGGTTCACCAGCGTCGGCATGGACGTGGTGCTGCTGGGGCCGCTCCCCACCCCCGCCGTCGCGATGCTGACCCATTCGATGCGCGCCGACATGGGCGTGATGATCTCGGCCAGCCATAACCCCTTCGCCGACAACGGCATCAAGCTGTTCGGCCCCGACGGCTACAAGCTGTCGGACGAGGCGGAGGAGGCGATCGAGACGCTGATCGAACAGGACGTGCCGCTGGTCGCCTCGGGCCGGATCGGTCGCGCGCGACGGGTCGATGACGCGGCGGGCCGCTATATCCACTTCGCCAAGTCGACCTTCCCCCAGTCGCTGCGCCTCGACGGCCTGCGCGTCGTGATCGATTGCGCGAACGGCGCGGCGTACAAGGTCGCCCCCGCCGCCCTGTGGGAACTGGGCGCGGACGTGGTGGCGATCGGCGTGACGCCCAACGGCACCAACATCAATGACGGCGTCGGCTCCACCGCGCCGCAGACGCTGGCCGAAACGGTGGTGGCGAGCGGCGCGGACATCGGCATCGCTCTGGACGGCGATGCCGACCGGCTGATCGTCGTCGACGAGACCGGCACCGTCGTCGATGGCGACCAGTTGATGGCGACCATCGCGACCAGCTACGCCCGCGAAGGGCGGCTGGCGGGCGGCGGGCTGGTCGCCACCGTCATGTCGAATCTGGGGCTGGAGCGGCATCTGGGTGCGCAGGGGCTGGGCCTCGTCCGCACCAAGGTCGGCGACCGCCATGTGCTGGAGGCGATGCGCGCACGCGGATACAATGTCGGCGGCGAGCAGTCGGGGCATATCATCCTGTCCGACTATGCGACGACCGGCGACGGCCTGGTCGCAGCCCTTCAGGTGCTGGCCGAGTTGAAGCGCGTCGGCGCGCCCGCCAGCGAGGTGCTGCACCGTTTCGACCCGCTGCCCCAGTTGCTGAAGAATGTCCGTTTCGCGGGCGGCAAGCCGCTGGAGCATGAGAAGGTGCAGGGCGTCATCGCCGCCGCCGAGGCCGAACTGGCCGGGACCGGCCGCCTGGTCATCCGCCCCTCGGGAACCGAGCCGGTCATCCGCGTGATGGCCGAGGGCGAGGACAAGCGCCAGGTCGAAGTCCTTGTGGACCGAATCTGCGACGTGGTGCGCGAGGTGGCCGCCTGATGCTGGAGATGCGACCCGATTGCGAGCGCTGCGGCGCGGACCTGCCCCCGTCCCAGGGCGGCGCGTTCATCTGCTCGCTGGAAACCACCTTCTGCGCCGAATGCGCCGACGAGCTGGACGAGACCTGCCCCGATTGCGGTGGCGAGCTGCTCGACCGGCCGACCCGGATGGGCCGCGTGCTGAAGGCCAATCCCGCCTCGACCCAGGGCCGTTTTCGCGGCTGATCTCGACCCCGAGGCGTCCTCGCTCTATGCGGACATCATCACATTGAAGGAGTTTCCATGCCCCAGCTCGTCCTGATCCGCCACGGCCAGTCCGCCTGGAACTTGGAGAACCGCTTCACCGGCTGGTGGGACGTCGACGTCACCGCGCAAGGTGCTGCCGAAGCCCGTGCGGCGGGCGCGATGATGGCCGAGAAGGGCCTCGACTTCGACCTGACCTTCACCAGCCTCCAGACCCGCGCGATCAAGACGCTGAACCTGGCGCTGGAGACCATGGGTCGGCTCTGGCTGCCGACCGAGAAGCATTGGCGGCTGAACGAGCGCCATTATGGCGGGCTGACCGGCCTGGACAAGGCGGAGACGGCGGCCAAGCATGGCGAGGAGCAGGTCAAGATCTGGCGCCGCAGCTTCGACGTTCCCCCGCCCCCGGCGGAAGCGGGCGGCGAATACGACCTGTCGAACGACCGTCGCTATGCGGGCATTCCGGTGCCCGCCACCGAAAGCCTGAAGGACACGATCGAGCGCGTCCTGCCCTATTGGGAGGAGCGCATCGCGCCGGCTCTGCGCGACGGCAACCGCGTGCTGATCTCCGCCCACGGCAACTCGCTGCGCGCGCTGGTCAAGCATCTGTCGAACATCCCGGACGACGAGATCACGGGTCTGGAGATCCCGACCGGCCAGCCGATCGTCTATGAACTGGCCGACGACCTGACGCCCACTGACCGCTATTATCTGTCCGAACGCTAAGCGATCGGGAGCCAAGGGCTCCCGCCCTTTGTGCCTTATCTCTTCGCGTCATCGCGGCTTCGCGTGAAATCAAAATTGGTTCACTCGAAGCCGCGAAGTCACGAAGATTTGGTTCGCGCAGAGGCGCGGAGGGCACAGAGATGGCAGGTTCCGCCGCAACGCCGTCTCTTTTCAACAAAGCGACCTCGCCTTTCGGTCGAAACAAGGTCGCCAGCGCGGCAAATCCAGAGCCTCTGCGTCCTCCGCGCCTCTGCGCGAACCAAAATCCGCTAAGTTATGCCCGAACGTATACGGGAGGTTGCCCCCCTCGCCCCGTCCCGCTAGTCAGCCCGCTTCCCCACGGCACCGGGGCCGAAGGGGGCAAGGCGGAACTGCGGATATGATGTCGGTCGGGATCATCATGGGGTCCACTTCGGACTGGGAAACCATGCGGCACGCCGCCGAGACGCTGGACGCGCTGGGCGTCGAACATGAGACCCGCGTCGTCTCCGCTCACCGGACGCCGCAGCGCCTGTACGATTACGCCACCACCGCCGCCGATCGCAGGATCAAGGTCATCATCGCGGGCGCGGGCGGTGCGGCGCATCTGCCGGGCATGGCCGCCTCGATGACGCACCTGCCCGTCCTGGGCGTGCCGGTCGAATCCAAGGCGCTGAAGGGCATGGATAGCCTGCTGTCCATCGTCCAGATGCCCGGCGGCATCCCCGTCGGCACGCTCGCCATCGGCAAGGCCGGGGCGATCAATGCGGGCCTGCTCGCCGCCTCGATCCTGTCGCTGTCCGACGAGGCGCTGGCCGAACGGCTCAAGGCCTGGCGCCAGCGCCAGACCGACAGCGTCGCCAACGATCCGCAAGGCTGAGTAGTATGTTGAAGCCGGGCGCGACGATCGGGATATTGGGCGGCGGCCAGCTGGGCCGGATGCTGGCGGTGGCGGCGGCCCAATTGGGCTATCGCACCCATGTGCTGGCCCCCGACGAGGAAAGCGTCGCTGCGCAGACCGCCTCCTCACTGACCCGTGCCGATTATCACAACAAGGTCGTCCTGGCCGATTTCGTCGCCGCCTGCGACGTGGTGACCTACGAATTCGAGAATGTCGACGTGACGCCGGTCGAATGGCTCGCCGAGCGCGTGCCGGTCCACCCCGCGCCGGCCGCATTGCGCGTCGCGCAGGACCGGATCGCCGAGAAGAGCTTCGTCGAGAAGGTCGGCGGCCGTCCGGCTCCATGGGCGGAAGTCCATTGCGCCGCCGACCTGACCGCCGCGCTGGAACGCATCGGCTGCCCCGCCATCCTGAAGACCACCCGCTTCGGTTATGACGGCAAGGGGCAGGTGCTGATCCGCGACCTGTCCGAGGCTCCCGCCGCCTGGGAGGCGATCGGTGGCCCGGCCGTGCTGGAGGGGTTCATCCATTTCAGTCACGAATTCTCGATCCTGATCGCCCGCCGGGAAGACGGACAGGCCGTCCGCTACGACCCGCCGCACAATGTCCACCGCGACGCGATCCTGCGCACCTCCACCCTGCCCGCGCCGCCCGAAATCGCCGCCCAGGCCGAGGAGGCGACTGCGCTGGCGCTGCGCATCGCCGAGGAGCTGGGCTATGTCGGCGTGCTGGCCTGCGAGTTCTTCGCGACCGAAAACGGCCCCATCTTCAACGAGATGGCCCCGCGCGTCCACAATTCCGGCCACTGGACGATCGAGGGTGCCGAAACCTCGCAGTTCGAAAACCATATCCGCGCGATCTGCGGCCTGCCGCTGGGCGACACCGCGCTGACCGGTGCGCGGGTGGAGATGGAGAACCTGATCGGCGACGACGTATGGGAACGGGCGCTGACCGAAAAGGGCGCGCATTTGCACCTTTACGGCAAGGGCGAGTCGCGGCCGGGGCGCAAGATGGGACATATCACGCGGGTGGCGCGGTAAGGCCCCTGCCTATCATCGGATGTCGAAGGTCACCGGCACCAGCACTTGCGCCTGGACGACCTGATCCCCCTTCATGACCGGGCGTATCCGGAACTGGGGATAGAGGCCGAGCGCCGCCGCCCCGAATCCGCGCCTCCTGGGTCTTTCGGCGGCGACCGAGCAGCTTTTGGGCCTGCCCGGCCTGGGGACGACGCAGAGCAGCACCGCCACGCCGCTGATACCGCCGCTTCGCGCCATCCTCGGGAACGCCGCATCGATCAGCTCCTGTGGCGGCTTTTCGATCCATTCGGCCAGCGCGAAGCGCAAGCGCCCGTCACCCGGTCCATCGCCTTCGCTCCGTCCATTGCCGGTACCCCGCCCCTCGCCACCGGTGCCATGGCCGCTGGCGATGCCCGCGCCTCGTCCGTCGGACACCGCCGTCCCGATCCGCAGCGGCAGTTCGGCGCTGAGCCCCGCCGCCGGGGCAGGCAGGTCGACCATATCGAAATGCGCGGGTGCGACCGCAGCAGGGGCGGCTTGCTGCGCGGCGGGGGCAGGCGCGGGGCGAGGCGCTCCGCCCCCTGCGGTCGGACGCACCGCGAGGCTCTCGCGCTTCACGGGGGTGGGCTTAACTGGCGGGGGCGGGACCGACAGGGGCGGCGGTTCGGGCAAGGGCGGGACCTCAAACAAGGTCAGTGTCGACCACCGGGAATCGTCGATCCGCCGGACCCGCGACGACCCCAGGATCAACAGCGCGACGATCCCGGCATGGACCGCGACCGTGGCGACGACGGCCATCAGCCGTCGCCACTTGTCCTGCCGGACCTGAACCCTGCCCTGCATCGCGATAGTCTCCCGGATGGAAGGATCACCGCGATGCCGATCCCGGTCAAGTCCGCGCCCACTCCTCCCCGATCCGGCGCAACACGTCGAGGGGGACACGGCCATGGCGCAATACGGCGGTGTGGAACGCCTTCAGGTCGAAACGATCGCCTTGTCGCTTCTTCGCCAGATCGCGAATGTCGACGAACACCGAGTGACCCAGCTTGTAGCTCGCCGCCTGGCCCGGATTGACGCAATAGCGTTCCACCTCGCGCGTCGCGAAGCCCTCCGCCTCGCCCTCGGCCTCGACGAAATGGCGGATCGCCTGTTCGCGGGTCCAGCGCAGGTGATGCAGCCCGGTGTCGACCACGCAGCGATTGGCCCGGAACAGCAGGAATTTAAGGTATCCCAGCTGCCCCAGCGGATCATCGTCATACATGCCGATCTCGTCCGCCAGCTGCTCGGCATAGAGCGCCCAGCCTTCGCCATAGCCCGAAAAGCCGTTGATCTTGCGGATCAGCGGCAGGCGCGTGTTGGACAGGGCAAGCCCGCCCTCCATCTGATGCCCCGGCAGCCCTTCGTGATAGACGGTCGTCGCCAGGCAGAATTTGGGCCAGTCGGCGCTGTCCTTCAGGTTGAAATACACCAGGCCAGGGCGCGAGCCATCGATGGCGGGCCCTTGCGCGAAGGCCGCCGCCGCGCCCGCCTCGGTCTGGGGCGGCACGCGACGCACCTCGAAGCCGTAAGGCGGAATCCGCTCGAACACCTGCGGTAGGCGGGTGCGGATCGCGTCCAGCCGTGCGTTGCAATAGGCGATGGCGGCGCGCTTGCCCTCGTCGGTATTGGGATAGAGCTGGTCCGGGTTCTTGTAGAGCGCGGCCATCCGCTCCCCGACCGTTCCCTTGGTAAAGCCCTGCTTTTTCAACAGCGCGTCGAGCCGGGCGGACAGCATTGCCGCCTGATCGCGACCGAAACGATGCACCTCGTCGGGCGAAAAGCTGGTCGTCGTGTTCGCCTTGAGCGCGACCGGATAATAGGCCGCGCCCTCGCGCAATTTCCATATCCCGGCGTCATGCGTGGCCTTGGCGCGCAGCGTCCGCGCATAGGCGATCTGGCGGTCGAGCGCGGGGAGCACCTCCGCCTCGTAAATCCTGGTCGCCGATTGCGCATAACGATCACCCAGTCCCTTTTCGGCGACGCGGCGCGCGAGCGACTGGACGACCAGCGCTTGGCCCGCAGGCTGGCGGGTCTTGGCCATCTGTTCGAGCGCGAGGTCGAGGATGAAGTCGGGCGGCACCACCCCCTGCCCCGCGTCGTGACGCATCCGCTCGGTCTGCGCATCCATCTGGCCCGCAAAGGCGCGGAGCCGCATCAGATAGGCGTCGGCGTCGCCCGCGCTCGCGATCTTATGCTTGGTGTCGAGAAAATCGGGGACCGACTGATAGGCGCCCGACAATTGCGACACGACATAAGGGCTGGGGCCATAGGACGTGCCGCCGAAATCGAACGCCTGAACGCTTTGCGCCGAGCGGCGGGTGTAGAGGATCGATTCCAGATCGATCCGCTCCTCCGGCGACAGGCTGGCGGGGTCGATCGCCTGAAGTCGGGCGAGATCGGCCCTGGTCGCCGCCTTGGCCGCGGCGATGCCGGCCGCCGACTGATCGGACAGTTTCGAACGCAGATCGGCATTGGCGCCGGTATCGAGCCCCAGATTGGTCGCCGCCTCCGGACTGCGGCGGAGCTGTTCCTGGACCAGCGTGTCGAACAGCGCGTTGAGCGGTGTGGATGCCGTGGCCTGGGCCAGGACGCCCTCGCTTTGTGCAGCCACCGCCATCGCGGCGGTGCCGCCCAGGAAATGCCGACGGTCGATCATGCTGGTCCCCTTTTTGTCTTCGGGGTCAGCGTAACGGGATTTGGCGGGAATTGAACCGGTTATGTGGCGGGGGGTTGGGCGTGGGCTTCGACTTCGCTCAGCCTGAACGGAGGTTGGGGCAATGAGGCTTTTCACCACAGCCGTTCAGCCTGAGCGAAGTCGAAGGCCAAGGGCACCCCAACGAAAAAGGGCGGCCCGTCCACCGACGCACCGCCCTTCCCCATCTCACCACGCGAAGATCACCCCGCGCGCGTCCCCGACAGCGGGAAGCTGCCGAACGCCCCCGCCCCGACCGATCCGGTCAGCGTGTCGCCATCGGCGGTCGCCTCGCAGTCCAGCGTCATCGGCATGGGCGAGCTGATCGACATCTTCCACGTGATGGTGTTGCCCGACACGTCGCCCTCGATCTCCATGGCGCCCATCTGGCCGCCGCCGGAGCCGGTGAAGCGATCGCCCTCGGTCCGGACGGTCAGGGTCATGTCCTGATCGCCCAGCGGCGACTTGACGGTGCAGTTCCAGGTGCCGTCGATATCGGCCATAATCTCTCTCCCTAAAATCCCGGCACTTACTGCCCGACGACCGCGGACGCCTCGATCACCTCGACGGGCAGGCCCAGCGTATCGAGCTGCGGCTTGACCGTCTTGGCGTCGCCGACCACGACCCAGATGAAATCCTTGGGGTTCAACGCCGCCTGGATCGACTTGTTCAGCTCGGGCAGCGTCATCGCCTGATAACGCTGGGTGATCGTCGCATAATAATCGTCCGGGCGGCGATACAGGTCATTGGCCTCCATCGCCGACAGCACCGCGTCGGAGGTCTCGAAATTGCCCGACAGCGAGCGGATCGCGCCGGTGATCGCGCGGTCGAACTCGACCTGATCCATCGGCTTGGTGGTCAGGAATTCGGTGACGTCGGTGCGCAGCGCATCGATCGACGCGCCGGTCTTGTCCGCCTGGACCGGGGCCGACATGATATAGGGCGCGGCGAATTCGGAGGTCTGGAAACCGCCGCGCACGCCGTAGGACCAATGCTTGTTCTCGCGGATATCGGTGTTGATCCGGCTGAGGAAGCTGCCGCCCAGCGCGTCGTTGGCGGTGTTCTGGACCAGCAGATTGTCGATGCCCTTCAGCGGCGTCGGCGCGCCCGCCAGGATCATCGACTGCGGGCTGTCGGGCCGGTTGATCAGCACGATCTTCGGCGCGGAGGCCTGTCCGGCGGTGAAGCTCTTCGCCCCCGCCGCGCCCGTGCCCCGCCAGTCGCCCAGCGCCCGCTCCAGCGCGGCCTTCACCTCGGCCAGCGGACGGTCGGAGGTGATGAAGATCTTGGCCTTGTCGGGACGCAGCCATGCCTGCTGGAACGCGATCAGGTCGGCGCGGGTCATCGCCGCCACCGCGCGCGGATCGCCCGCGCCCTGCGCCTTGGCATAGGGGCTGGTCGGCCCATAGACCAGCGGCGGCAGGACGCGGCCCGCCAGCCCTTGCGGGCTGGTCAGTTCCTGCTTGATCCCCGCCAGCGTCTGCGCCTTGACCCGCGCCAGTTCGTCCTCCGGGAAGGCCGGATTGCGCAGCAGATCGGCATAGAGGTCGAGCGCGGGGGCCAGATTGATGCTCGGCACGCTGAGGCCGACGGTGGTGCGGTCGTTCGACGCCCCCGACCCGATCTGCGCGCCCAGCCGCTCCTGCTCCTCGGCAATGGCGATCGAGTTGCGGCGCGCGGTGCCCTCTTCCAGCATCCCCAGCGTCAGGCGCTGCGTCCCCAGCTTGCCCGCCACGTCGGCGGCGATGCCGGCGTCGAACGACGCCTCGATCTGGGTGATCGGCACGGCGGTGCGCTGCGCATAGACCAGCTCGATCCCGTTCGACAGGCGGCTGCGCTGGACGGTCGGGAAGCTCAGCGGCTTGACCTGAGCGACCTCGGGCAGCGCGCCGCGCGTGCCCTTGGCGGGCTGGTCGGGCGCGGGCGCGACATCGGCGCGCGGCGGCACCTTCGCCTCTTCATAGGCGTCGCGCGCCCCCGGCACGACGGTCAGCGTATAGCTGGGGCGCGACAGCCACTTGTCCGCCGCCGCCTTGACGGTCGCGGGCGTCTGCGCCGCGATTGCCTGAAGCTGCTTCTTGTAAAAGCCCGGATCGTTGGAATAGAGCGCGCCTTCGGCCAAGGCGACCGCCTTGCCGCCGAAGCCGCCGACCGATTCCAGACCCTGGATGCGGCCCGAGACAGACTTGGCGACGACGCGGTTCACCTCGTCGGCGGTCGGGCCGTTCTTCAGGAAGTCCGCCAGGATCTCGTCCATCCGCTTGTTGACCAGCGCGGGGTCCACGCCGGGGCGGACGATCGCCATCATGTTGAACATACCGACCTGCGCGAAGACCCGGTCGCTGGCCGAGACCTGGACCGCCAGCTTCTCCTTCTTGACCAGGATATTGTCGAGCCGCGACGAGGCGAGCCCGCCCAGCACCGAGGCCGCGACGACCAAAGGCGCGCTTTCGGGATCGTTCAGCCCCGGCACCGTCCAGTTGCGGCTGATCATCACCGCCGCCACGCGGTCCTTCATCTCCTCGCTGACCGGTGCGGGCAGCGTCGGGATGGAGACGGTCGGCAGCACGCTCTTCGGCCCCGGCTTGATCGCGCCAAAATACTTCTCGACCAAAGGCCTGGCGGTGGCGACGTCGATATCGCCCGCCAGCACCAGCACGGCGTTGTTCGGGCCATAATGGCTGCGGAACCAGTCCTTCACCGTCTCCAGCGAGGCGGCGTCGAGGTCCGCCATCGAACCGATGGTCGAATGGGCATAGGGGTGCCCCGCCGGGAACAGGCCGTTCAGCACCTTATATTGGGTCAGACCATAAGGCTGGTTGTCGCCCTGGCGCTTCTCGTTCTGAACGACGCCGCGCTGCTCGTCGAGCACGCCTTGCGTCACCGCGCCGAGCAGATAGCCCATACGGTCCGATTCCAGGAACAGCGCGCGGTCGAGCGCGGCGGTCGGCACCGTTTCGAAATAATTGGTCCGGTCGAAATAGGTGGTACCGTTATAGTCGGTCGCACCCACCGATTTCAGCGGCGCGAAGAAGTCGCCCGGCGCATTCTCCGACCCGTTGAACATCAGATGCTCGAACAGATGCGCGAAGCCGGTCTTGCCCTGGGGCTCATGCTTGGAGCCGACATCGTACCACACGCTGACCGCGACGACGGGCGCCTTGCGATCGGTATGGACGACGACGCGCAGACCATTGGGGAGGGTGAAGGTCTGATAGGGAATGTCCACCGCCTTCACCAGCGTCGAGACGGGGGCGGGTTTCGCCACGGCGACGGTCTTGGGCGCGGCCTGGGCCAGGACGGCCTGGGTCGGCAGGACGAACGCCAGGGCGGCAGCGCCCGACAGCGCTACGGACTTGATACGCATGACTATAGAGTCTCCCCACTCGGTATATGGTTCGAGCATAGCGGGCAAAGGGCGCACGGCAATCCCGGCACGACAAATGACCGTCAGGGGATTTGCGACCCACCCTTTCGCAATCGAAACGGCCATCCCATGTTGCGCGGGACGGAAATTCCACCCACCACTTGTGTTGCCAAATTGCAACACCATCTGACCTGGAAAGCGACAGGAACCCCAGATGAACCTCGAAAAATTCACCGACCGCGCGAAAGGCTTTTTGCAAGCCGCGCAGACCGTGGCGATCCGCAACAGTCACCAGCGTATCGCCCCCGAACACCTCCTCAAGGCGCTGATCGAGGACGATCAGGGCATGGCGTCCGGCCTGATCCAGGCGGCCGGCGGCGATGCAAAACGCGTCGAGCGCGAGACCGATGCGGCGCTCAGCCGTATCCCGGCCGTCTCGGGTTCGGGCGCGCAAAGCTCGCCCGGCCTCGACAATGACCTGGTCCGGGTGCTCGACCAGGCCGAACAGGTCGCGCAAAAGGCGGGCGACAGCTTCGTCACCGTCGAGCGGCTGCTGCTCGCGCTAGCGCTGGCTTCGACCACGGCGGCGGGCAAGGCCCTGGCCGCGGGTGGCGTCAATCCGCAAGCGCTGAACGGCGCGATCGAACAGCTGCGCCAGGGCCGCACCGCCGACACGGCGGGCGCGGAGGACCGCTATGACGCGCTCAAGAAATTCGCCCGCGACCTGACCCAGGTGGCGCGCGACGGCAAGCTCGACCCCGTGATCGGCCGCGACGAGGAAATCCGCCGCACCATCCAGATCCTCGCGCGCCGGACCAAGAACAACCCCGCGCTGATCGGCGAGCCCGGCGTCGGCAAGACCGCCATCGCCGAAGGCCTCGCGCTGCGCATCGCAAACGGCGACGTGCCGGATACGCTCAAGGACCGCAAGCTGATGGCGCTCGACATGGGCGCGCTCATCGCCGGTGCCAAATATCGCGGCGAGTTCGAGGAGCGGCTGAAGGGCGTGCTTGATGAGGTGAAGGCCGCCGAGGGCGACATCATCCTGTTCATCGACGAGATGCACACGCTGATCGGCGCGGGCAAGGGCGACGGGGCGATGGACGCCTCCAACCTGCTCAAGCCTGCCCTGGCGCGCGGCGAGTTGCATTGCGTCGGCGCGACCACGCTCGACGAATATCGCAAATATGTCGAGAAAGACCCCGCGCTCCAGCGGCGCTTCCAGCCGGTCTTTGTCGGCGAGCCCACGGTCGAGGACACCATCTCGATCCTGCGCGGCCTGAAGGAGAAGTACGAACTCCATCACGGCGTGCGCATCACCGACGGCGCGCTGGTGGCGGCGGCGACCTTGTCGAACCGCTACATCACCGACCGCTTCCTGCCCGACAAGGCGATCGACCTGATGGACGAGGCCGCCAGCCGCATTCGCATGGAGGTAGAGTCAAAGCCCGAGGAGATCGAGACGCTCGACCGCCGCATCCTGCGCCTGAAGATCGAGCGCGAGGGGCTGCGCCGCGAAAGCGACGCCGCCAGCATCGACCGGCTGGAGCATCTGGAGGAAGAACTCGCCAATCTGGAGGAGCAGTCGCACGCGCTGACCCAGCGCTGGCAGGCGGAGAAGGACAAGATCGCGGGCGAGGCGAGGCTGAAGGAACAGCTCGACCAGGCGCGGATCGAACTCGAACAGGCCCAGCGCGCGGGCGATCTCGCGAAAGCGGGCGAGCTGTCCTATGGCCGCATCCCGCAACTGGAAAAGCAACTCGCCGAGGCGCAGTCCGCGACCGAGGGCGCGATGCTGCGCGAGGAAGTGACCGCCGACGATATCGCGGGCGTGGTCAGCCGCTGGACCGGCGTGCCGGTCGACCGGATGCTCCAGGGCGAGCGCGAGAAGCTGCTCCGCATGGAGGAGGTGATCGGCAAGCGCGTGATCGGGCAGGAGGATGCGGTCCGCGCCGTCTCCACCGCCGTGCGCCGCGCGCGCGCCGGGCTACAGGACCCGAACCGGCCGCTGGGCAGCTTCCTGTTCCTGGGCCCCACGGGCGTCGGCAAGACCGAGCTGACCAAGGCGCTTGCCGAATTCCTGTTCGACGACCCTAGCGCGATGGTGCGCATCGACATGAGCGAGTTCATGGAGAAGCACAGCGTCGCGCGGCTGATCGGCGCCCCTCCCGGCTATGTCGGCTATGAGGAAGGCGGCGTGTTGACCGAGGCGGTGCGCAGGCGGCCCTATCAGGTCGTGCTGTTCGACGAGGTGGAGAAGGCGCATGGCGACGTGTTCAACGTGCTGCTCCAGGTGCTGGACGATGGCCGCCTGACCGATGGCCAGGGGCGGACGGTCGACTTTTCGAACACGCTGATCATCCTGACCTCCAATCTGGGCAGCCAGTATCTGGCGGCGGTCGAGGACGGGCAGAGCGTCGAGAGCGTCGAGCCGCAGGTGATGGAGATCGTGCGCGCCCATTTCCGCCCCGAATTCCTCAACCGGCTGGACGAGATCATTCTGTTCCACCGGCTGGGCCAGAGCCATATGGGCCCGATCGTCGACATCCAGGTCGGCCGCGTCGCGAAGCTGCTGGCGGATCGCAAGATCAGCCTGCACCTGACCGATGCGGCGAGGGATTGGCTGGGCCGGGTTGGGTACGACCCGGTCTACGGCGCGCGGCCGCTCCGCCGCGCGGTCCAGCGCCACCTCCAAGACCCGCTCGCGGAAGAAATCCTGCGCGGGAACGTGAAGGACGGCTCGACCGTCACCGTCGACGAGGGCGACGGGAAGCTGGCCTTGTCGGTGGGGTGATCTGGGCAACCGGGCCGGGGCTTCGTGCTCCGGCTCGGTCGATCTCGGTTTCAGGCGGGCACTGGCCCGTTTCGCAGCCACCCGGTAACGGCGTAACGCCGATAGGGCGCCGCGCGCGTCACCTCGGATACGCTGTACATCTGGGGCACGGCGAAAAGGTTCAGCGTATTGAACTGCGGCGCCCAGGCCTCCGCCATCGCCTCGCCCGAATGGAACGCCAGCAGGCCTCCCCACTCCAGTCGCCAGAGCGGCGTGAGGCCCAGCACATAGGCCGCGACCCGGCCCTTGCCGGTAACGCCGTCATCATGCCCCGTCAGGAAATCGCCGGGTCCATAGGCCGTCGCTTGGGCATCGGCCATGGCGATCACGTCATTCCCCGTGATCCGTCGCATCGCCGAGAGAACCTCCGCCCCCGACATCCAGCGCGCATAGGCAGCGAGCGGATCGGCACTCGCGACCCGGGCCTCTGCGCCGTCCGGGATGCGGATCGTCTCGTACCGATATTGGAAGCCCGCCCGGGCACCGGCGTAGACGGCATCGTCCAGCGCCTTGACCTGATCTGCGCTCATCGCCTGGCGGGTCGCGCGGTCGAGCTCGAAAGTACGATTGCCGCTATTCACGACCTGCCGCCAATCCGTCCGACAGCGGAGATGATCATACCACTGCTGGGCCAGACCGTCCGCCAGGATGTTCGGAACCCGAACGCGACCGTACCGAGCGAAGACGTTCGCCAGATCATCAAGATCGAGCGATGGGTTGAGGCGCAGATCGGGGCATTCCATGGCGTCATGATCCGACAAGCGGGGGACGTGCGGCAACCGCTAATTGGCCCTCACATAGCAAAAAGGGGGCGGCTCCCGCGAAGGAACCGCCCCCTTTAGTTGGGTCCGCAAGCGGACCTGGGGTTAGAAGTTGAACTTGGCGCCCGCGCGGAACTGGCGGCCGAAAATGCCGTCGCCGCCCTGCACCGCGTTGTACAGATACGCGCCGTACGTCACCGGATCGATCGGAGGCAGGCGGTTGAAGACGTTCAGCACGTTCACGTAGAAGGTGAACTTGTCGTTGACCTTGAACGACGCGTTCGCATCCGCCGTGATGTAACTCTTCACGCGGCAACCGAAATAGGCCGGGGCCTGGCCGCAATCCTTGTACGCATCGCCCTGGTCCATGGCCGACAGGTCATAGCCCGAAGTGTAGTTGACCGTACCCGACAGCGCGAAGTTGCCGAAGTCGAAGGTGTTGACCCAGTTGCCCTTCCACTCGAACGTGCCCGAACCGGCGGTCAGGTTGAAGTTGCCCAGCGTGTCGACATAGGTCTGACGCACGCCGTCCACCGTCGTGCTCAGCTCCAGGATCAGGCTGGCGTTCAGGTTGGTGGTCCAGCGGACCGCACCGAAGTCGTAGAAGCCGTTGACCCCGAAATCGATGCCTTCCGACTTGATCGTCTGCGCATTGATCAGCTGCGAGCGGACGAAGGCGATCTTCGGCGTCGCGGTGGGGTTGTTGACGTCGACGGCATCCGGGATGACCGTGAAGCCGGCCGGGATCGCGGTGCCCGCATAATAGGCGGCGATGGCAGGCGACAGGTCGGGCGTGGTGATCGCCCCGGTCTTGCGGATGTTATAGTAATCCACGGTGAAGGACAGGCCGCGCACCGGATCGACCTTGATACCGGCGGTGAAGCTGCGCGACTTTTCGGGGTCCAGATTCTGCGACGCCAGCGTCGTCTGGCCGATCGAATAGTTCGAGATATAGCCCGAGCAGTTGGTCGGCGTATTCTGCGAACAGATCTGCCCGGCGCCCGGATTGATGCTGTACTGACGCAGGAAGGCATCCGGAATGCTGCTCAGCGACTGAGTCACGTAACCGGTCGTGGGCAGCGCGTTCGCCTCACCGAAGGAGGGGATGCGGAAGCCGCGCGAATAGGTGCCGCGCAACGAGACCTGGCGGATCGGCTTGAAGATCGCGCCGAACTTGGGCGAGAAGGCGCTCTGGCCGCTCGAATAATGGTCGTAACGGCCCGAGGCGTTCAGGGTAAGCTGGTCGAACACCGGCGCGTTGACCTCGTAGAAGGCCGACGACACGGTGCGGTTGCCCTTGGTGCCGAAGGCGTTCAGGCGGAAATAGCGCTGGGTCGGGCCGTTCTCGTCCGAATTGGCGCTGGGCGCGTCGATCGCTTCGTAGAAGATCGAGCCGCCGACCGCGAGGCGAAGGTCGCCGCCCGGCAGCGTCATGATCGCCTTGCCCAGGGTGAACTGCGCCTGCAACAGGTCCGAGCTGTCGTTGGTGATGTTGGTCGGCGTCAGGTAGTTCAGCGTCGCCTGGCTGTTCTGGCCGGGGTTGATGAAGTTGTAGCTGCCGTCCTTGATCACATCGAGCAGGTGCTGGATGTAGACATAGCCGTTCTGCTCCAGGCGCAGATCGGTGTGCATCGCGGTCGCGTCGAAGCGATAGTCGACATCATCGAAGATCGTCCCGTTGATCCCGAAGGCGGCGCGATAGACGCGGCTGCGGGTCCGGGTCGATTCGAAGCTGTTCGGCAGCATGCCGACCAGACGCGCGACCTGGCCCGCCGCGGCGAACGGGTTGTTCGGGTTCAGCGTGCCGTTGGTCGCGGTGCAGGCGCCGACGGTCGTGCGCGGGCAGATATAGACCGGCAGCGCCAGGATCGCCGAGTTGGGATCGATCGCGGGCGTGGCGTTCTGCGACGTCGAATATTGCGGGAACAGGATACCGGCGGGCGCATTGGCGCGCAGCACCGTGGGGGTGCCGGTATAGCTGGTCGTCGCCTGCTGGAAATTGACCTGCAGATAGGCTTCCGACGTGTCACCGATCTTGGCGGTGAAGCGCGCCGAACCGCCGACACGCTCGATGTCGGGCGTGATGTTGCCGTACAGACGCTGGCTGTCGACCTGACAGACGGTGCCCGGCGCGGTCGCGTTGATCGGCAGCGCCAGTTCGGCTGCGGTCGGGTTGTACGGAGTGCCGGTGAGGCAGCCCGCCGTCGGGTTCAGCAGCTGATAGCGACCGAGCGCCGTCGTGTTGGTCGCATCCGCCGGGCGCACAAAGAAGTTCGGCGTGTTGATCGCGAAGCCATTGGTATACTGGTTGTTGGCGTCCAGCCCGTTGGCGATGTTGTTGGGGCCGCAGACCAGCGAGCCGGTGCGGTCGGAACAGATGCCGCGCTCGTCGCTGCTGTTGTACGGCGACGGCACCTGACGCGCCTTCACGCCCTCGGAGCGATAGTAGAAGCCGCTGATATAGGCGTTATAGCCCTGCTCATCGAGGTCGCCGGTACCGGCGGTCAGCGACAGGCGCTGGTTGGCGTTATAGCCGCGCTCGGAAATACCGGCCTCGGCGCGGCCCATGATGCCCTTGACCGAACGCTTGGTGATGATGTTGACCACGCCCGCGATCGCGTCCGCGCCATAGCTGGACGACGCACCGTCGCGCAGCACTTCGACGCGGTCGACGATGTCGTCGGGGATGGTATTCAGGTCGACGAAGTTGCGCGTGCCGTCATCCGACAGCGGATAGTAGGCGGCGCGCAGACCGTCGAACAGGACCAGCGTCGAGTTGGTCGACAGACCGCGCAGCGACACCGACGACGCACCGGACGCGAACGCGCCATTGGCGGTGAACGAGTTGGTCAGCGCCGGGCCGTTGTTCGACGCCAGCGCCTGGATACCCGCCTGCACCGTGTTGATGCCGCGCGCGTCGAGATTCTCGGTGGTGATGGTCGACACCGGCGACGGGCCGACATCGGCGCCGCGGATGATCGAGCCGGTGACGACGATATCGCCGCCCTGCCCGGCATCGGCCTGCTCGGCACCCTGCGCGACCTGGGCGTTGTTCTCGGCATTCTGGTTGGCGTCGGGCACGCTCTGCGCCCAGGCCGGAGAGACGAGCGCCAGGGAAAGCGGCGCGACCGTCGCGAGCAGGCCGAGCCTGCGCTGACCGATCCACGAATTGGTCATGTTCATTACCCCTTTTTGCGCTTCCAGCGACCGTTTTCAGCACGCTGGCGCTTATTTCCCCCATAACGAAAAGATCGTTCGTTAATGGAATGTTGCTTGATTGCGACCAACTGATGCCATTGTAAAGGCGGGAAATTCACAGCACACATCATAGCATTTCGCTGTCGCGAAAATGACACACTGACTTACCTAGTTGGATGTCATGACGCTCCTGTCGACAATCAATCGATTGTAAAATCGATTGTAGGTCAACCTATATGTCATATCGCGGCTGCGCGTTGAATGAGCGATGATGATCGATTCAGAGTGGGGAGCTTACCGTCTCGAACTCCGCGCGCGCCGAATGCCCTCCGAGGCACAGGCATAAAAAAAGGGCGGCGGACCCAAAGTCCACCGCCCAAAATTTCGAAGGGTTATGCTTTAGAAGTTGAAGCGCAGCGCCACAAAGAAATCGCGGCCCAGCACGTCATAGACGCCCGGATAGGTGTTCGCCTGTTCCTGGTTCGAGCCCAGGATTTTGGGCTGCTTGTCGAACAGGTTGTTGATACCGAACGACCAGTTCATGTTGTTCGTGACGTCGAACGCGAAGCTCAGGTCGAACACGTCATAGGCGGGAATCCGCTCGACGAAATAGGTCGTCGACGAATCGTCGTCCCGCACGCCGGAGAGGTGACGCCAGCGCGTGCTGATCGTCGCCGGACCATCGAGCAGCGAAAGACGCGAGGTCCACTTCCACTTCGACGTCGGCGTACCGCAGATCAGGCCGAACTTGCCTGCGCAGCGGTTGACCTCGGTCGGCAGGTCCTGAACCGGAGTCAGGTTGCTCCGCGTGGTATAGGTGCCCTGCACCATCGCGCTCAACCGGGTCTCGCCACCACCCAGCAGCGAGAAGCCGAGGCGGGTGCTGTAGTCGGCGGCGAAGTCGACGCCTTCGGCCTGCAGACGACCGACATTGGCATTCAGGATCTGCGGCGCGATCGTGCCGTCGAACTGGCCCAGCGCGTTGCGGGTGCCCTGGAAGGCCTGGCAATAGACGCTGTTGACGTTCTGGATGACGTTATAGCACAGATTGATCGCGTTCGAGACGCTGCCACCCAGCTGCGAGATCGTGTTGTCGACCTTGATGTTGTAATAGTCGACACGGATCGACAGGCCCGGCACGAAGCTGGGGGTCAGGACCACACCGGCGGTGATGCTGTCCGACGTTTCCTGCTGCAGATTGGGATTGCCGCCGACGGTGGCTTGAATCTGCGTGTTCAGCTGAACATTGCTGTTGCCGACCGCCGAAGCGGGAACACCCGTCGCGATACACAGATTGCGCAGCGTCGCATTGCTGGCTGCCGCCGCCTGAGCGCAGGGGTCCTGTGCCTGATAGAAGCCGGTGGCCTGGCCGCCGAACAGCTCACCGACGTTCGGTGCGCGAACCGCGCGCTGATACTGACCACGGAACATGATGTCGCGTGCCGGAGCCCAGGTCACGTCACCCGCATAGGTCCAGACGCCGCCGACCGCCGCCAGCGAATAGTCCGAATAACGACCTGCGCCATGCAGCTCGAGACGGTGGAAGAAGGGCTTGTCCGCGATGAGCGGCACGCGAAGTTCGCCGAAGACTTCCTTGACGTTGTAGCTGCCCGCGGTCGCGTCGCCGGCATTGAAACCGATCACGTCACCCGAGGAGAGGGCGGTGTCGGGAATGAACTCCGACGACATCTTGCGATATTCGCCACCCAGCGCGAAGCCGACATCCTCGCCACCCAGACCCAGGTTGAACAGCGACCCGGAAACCGAGGCATTGGCCACCTGAAGCACCGACGTATCGCCATTCTGCGCCAGGATGGTGATCTGGTCGAGCATCGCCGGGGTCAGCGTGCCCGGACCGAAGACGTTGATCGCGCTGGCGGTGCCGTCCAGCCCGGCCTGGAACGCGGAACGCGAAATGTTGCCGCGCTGCACATTGGCGTTGCGGGTCCGCGCATAGGAGTAATAAGCGTCGTAGTTCAGCCAGTCGGTGATGTCGCCACGGACGCCCGCGAGCAGGCGAAACGCGCTACGCTCGTCGAGCGAATTGCGGCGGCCCGCTTCGTTGACGCGACGCTGAATGGCCAGCGGCACGACGCCGTCACCGACCGTATTGCCGGTCCCGGCGACCGTATCCAGCTGACGCAGCGCGGCGACGTCGGCTGCCGACAGGAACGGCGTAACGGCATTGATGTTGACGTTGAACGTACCCGTCACCGGCGTCGGCGCCAGCTCGTTGGCGACGCGGTTGTTGACGAAGGTCGCCTCAAGATAGGCGGTGTGACCGTCCTTGAACTCGTAATCGGCATAACCACCGATCAGGTAACGCTCCTGCGGCACCATCAGATAGTTGTCGACCGCGAAGTTGTAGAGGTCGGTCGACCGGCGCTGGCGGCTGACACCCGGGGCGGTGTAATAGGCACCTGGCGAACAGAAGACGTTACCGGTCGGGCAGTTTGCCGCCGCCAGGGTAGAGGTGACGCGGCCGAAAGGCGTCGTCGACGAACCGGCGGGGATCAGCCCGGTTGCCGTGGCATTCTCACCCAGGGCTTCACGCGAGAAGTCGCGAGCGCCCTGGAAGATAGGATCGCGGTTGTAATACTCGCCATAGACGGTCGCATGACCGCGATCGCCAAGATCGCCGCCGATCGCGACATAGCTTTCGTACCGGCGACCGTCGCCGCGCTCGGTGATGCCATACTGGCCACCGGCAAGAATGCCGTTCAGATTGTTGCGCAGACGGAAGTTGACGACGCCCGCGATAGCGTCCGAACCGTACACGGCTGACGCGCCGCCGGTGACGACGTCGATGCCTTCGAGCAGGAAGGACGGGATGGTGTTGAGGTCGACCACCTGCGAGGTGTCATAGGACACCCAGCGACGGCCATTGACCAGGACCAGCGTGCGCTGCGAACCCAGACCGCGCAGGTTCAGCGTCGACACGCCCCCGCCCGGATTGTTCGAGAAGGCGGTCGAACCCGGGATCACCTGCGGCAGGGTGTTGATCACCGACTCGACGTTGACCGAACCCGAAAGCTGAAATTCCTCCTGGCCGACGACTGCGACCGGTGCCGCCGTCTGCAGCGTGCGGCTGGCAATGCGCGAGCCGGTGACGACGACTTCGCCGCCCGACTGCTCTGCCGTTGACGAGGTGGTCACATCGGCATTTCCACCCGTGGTGGGTGCCGTCTGTGCCTGTGCCGCGGAACCTGCGGCGAACGCCCCCAACATGAACGTCGTTGCGAGCAAGCGCGAACGCATTCCCTTCATATCTGTACCCCTTTTTTTGTTCATCCGTCTTCGCGGACCGGCGACATCCGCGCGAAACCGCGCGCCATCGACTAAGATGTACGTTATGCAACAACACGATCGTCGCGCAACAATCGAACACGGATCAGCATCGAAATGCCTTAGCTTTTGACAATCTTGTGACAAAACGGTCACAGATTGTGACACGCTAACCAACGCAAATTTCGCCAGAATCGGAGTGCAGGGCCTTGGCAAAGATGATGATTTTCAAATGCTTAACCCTATTCACCTTGACAGTAACTGCTTCAGTCGCACAAGCGCAGAAAAAACAGGAAGATAGCCGGTCGGCACTGTTGATCGACAGAGTGACCGCCTGTCGCGCCATTGGTGATTCAGGCCAACGGCTGGCCTGTTTCGACCAAGCCGCCTCCGCCCTGGCCAAGGCCCGTAGCGAACGGGAGATGGTCGTGCTGGATCGCGGCGAGGTTCGCCAGAAGCGCCAATCGTTGTTTGGTCTTCGCCTGCCCGAAATCCAGCTCTTCGGTCGCGACGAAGCCACGGAGCCGGAGATCCGCGAGGTTCGCTGCAAGGTTGTGAAGCTTGCCCCTTATGGCCGGGACCAATGGACCGTCTGGCTCGAACAAGGCGGCATCTGGCGGACGACGGAAAAAGCGCGCTTCGATCCCGAGGTCGGTCAGCAGGTCCGCATCTTCAAGGCGGCGATGGGCAGCTTCCGAGCCTCGTTCGACAACAATCTGGCGGTCAGGATCGAGCGAGTCGAGTAACGCCCATCACCGCATCGGCCCCGTCACCAGCAGCGGATCGAGCTTGCGCCCGCGCCATTGCAGGCTCCAGTGCAGGTGCGGCCCCGTCGCGCGGCCGGTGGCGCCGACCGCGCCGATCGGTTGACCCTGGCGAACGTGATCACCGACGCGGACGTCGATGCGCGACAGGTGCAGAAAGGCGCTGTTGAGCCCCTGGCCATGGTCGAGCATCAGCAGATGCCCCTCCAGTGTGAAGGGCTGTGCCGCCGCCAGGATCACCACGCCATCGGCGGGCGCGCGGACGACGGTGCCGGTGGACGCGGCGATATCGGTGCCGGAGTGATAGCTGCCCGGCTCGCCGCGATAGACGCGCTGCGCGCCGAACAGGCCCGAGATGCGCCCGGTCAGCGGCCATTGCAGGTTCTGGCGCCAGCCGGTCGCGTCGGTCGCCATCGCGCGGGCGGCGCGGATCTGGTCGAGTTCGGGGGGCCGCAGGCGCTGGAACTCGGGATCGGGAACCGGATATTTGGGCAAGCGGTCGAGCCGCTCGATCCGCCAGGCGCGCGGGGCGATGACCAGGGTCTGGCGAAAGAGGCTGCCGTCGGGGAAACTGGCGGCCAGTTCGGTCGAGGGGCCGGCATCGCGGTCGAAACCGGCGAGGAAGCTGCCGTCCGGGGCGAGCGGCAACGCTTCCCCGTCCAGCGTCACCGATACCGCGCCGGTCGGGGCCTGTCCCCGGATCAATCCGCCCTGGCTAAGCTGGCCGGTCCAGCGAAAGGACATGGACGTTGGTGCGACGGGTGCCGGCGCGGTCTGGGGTATGGCGTCCGCCACAAGGCGCGCCGCCTGTCCACCAGACGCCATGCACGCGGTCAGAACCAGCAGCGCGACGCCGCCCGACGCCCTCATTGCGGGCTGAGCACCTTGGCCGTCGCCTCCGCATCGGCATAGGCTTCCTGCCGCGCCGCGCTCCAATATTTCAGGTCTTCCAGCGGAATGCGCCGCCCGGTCACCGCGCAAACGACATGGTCGCCGGGCGACAGGACGCGAAAGCCATTGGCCATATAGTGCAGCCGCGCGGGGCGATCGGTGTTCGACATCAGCATATTCGTCACTTTCGGGGTCAAAGGAGCGTCGGCTGGTCCGGCTTGTCCTGTTTCGCCTGGGGCTCCCGCTTGGGCTTGTCATAGGTTCGGGGGGCGGGGCGCTCAACCCCGTCCCTGTCGACCGCCACATCGACCGTGCCGTCGCGGAAACGCAGGGTCAGCGTGTCCGCCGCCCGCGCCGCGTCCGCTGAGGACAGGGTCTCGCCGCCCGGCCGCGCGGTGATGCGGGCATAGCCGCGCTCCAGGATGCGATCGGGGTTGAGCGACTGGACCAGCCGCCAGGTCGAGGCCAGCCGGTCGCGCCCGCGCTCCACCTGCCGCTCCAGGATCGCCGGGCGCAGCGCCGCCCCCGCCCGGTCCAGCCCGCCCCGCGCCAGCGTCACCCGCCGCTCCAGCCCCCGGTCGAGTCGCGCGCCCGCTTCGTCCGCACGCTGGCGCTGCGGCCCCAGCAACTGGTCGCGCTTGGGCAGCAACCGCGCCATCGCGTCCAGCCGTTCGCGCCCCCGCTCGACATAGCGCCGGGCGCAGCGCTCGGTCCGCTGGCGGTGGCTGGCGACCGTCAGGCGCAGGTCGGCGAGCACCGGCACCGCGATCTCCGCCGCCGCCGTGGGGGTCGGCGCGCGCAGGTCGGCGGCATAGTCGCACAGCGTCGTGTCGGTCTCATGCCCCACCGCCGAGATGATCGGGATGGAGCATTCGGCGACCGCGCGGACCACGATCTCCTCGTTGAACGACCACAGATCCTCGATCGAGCCGCCGCCGCGCGCGACGATCACCAGATCGGGGCGCGGCACCGGACCGCCGGGCACAATCGCGTCGAAGCCCTGGATCGCGGCGGCGACCTCCTTCGCCGAGCCCTCGCCCTGCACCTTGACCGGCCAGACGATGACATGGGTGGGGCAGCGATCCTCCAACCGGTGGAGGATGTCGCGGATCACCGCCCCCGTCGGCGAGGTGACGACACCGATCACCGGCGGCATGAAGGGCAGCGCCTTCTTGCGATCCCGGTCGAACAGCCCCTCGCCCGCCAGCTTGGCCTTCAGCTTTTCGAGCAGCGCCATCAGCGCGCCCGCGCCCGCCAGTTCCATCCGCTCGACGACGATCTGGTATTTGGACCGGCCGGGGAAGGTGGTCAGGCGGCCGGTGGCGATCACCTCCACCCCGTCCTGCGGCTGGAAGGGCAAAGTGTTCGCCGCCCCCTTCCACATCACCGCGTCGATGACCGCATTCTCGTCCTTCAGGCTCATATAGACATGGCCCGAGGTGGCGCGCTTATAGCCCGAAATCTCGCCGCGCAGGCGGACATGGCCGAACTCGCCCTCCACCATCCGCTTCAGCTTCGACGATAGTTCGCCGACCGACAGCGCGAGTGCGTTGTCGCCGGGCACCGGCTCGGCTACGAGCCGCGCTTCATCGGAAAAGGGATCGGGCATGAACGTCCTGCTGCTGGGCTCGGGGGGCCGCGAACACGCGCTGGCATGGAAACTGGCGGGGTCGCCGAGCCTCGATACGCTGTTCGCCGCGCCCGGCAACCCCGGCATCGCCGAGCAGGCGACATGCGTGCCGCTGGATGCGACGGATCACGCCGCCGTCGCGGCGTTCTGCGCGGCCGAGCGGATCGGGCTGGTCGTGATCGGGCCGGAGGCGCCGCTGGTCGACGGCCTGGCCGATTCGCTGCGCGCCGAAGGTATCCCCGTGTTCGGGCCGAGCAAGGCCGCCGCGCAGCTGGAGGGGTCGAAGGGCTTCACCAAAGATCTGTGCCGCCGCGCCGACATCCCGACCGCAGG
>JAAIGG010142872.1_pt1 | contig 29837 bp, 31 predicted proteins | sample 6487391 | NCBI WGS metagenome assembly JAAIGG01 (sample SAMN13974130, study PRJNA590717) | phyllosphere metagenome | biome: asymptomatic weeds; feature: pooled weeds collected from a community garden; material: weeds; isolation source: pooled asymptomatic leaves from various weed species from...
CGGCCTCGACAATTGCGTGTTCGAGGGCGGCTATTACGAAGGGAACGTGAGCGCATCGAACGGCCGCTACCGAGCCCGTTGGGTCAACGGCAGGTGGCAGATCACGCCCGAGGGGGCTCAGGCCATTTCCTGACATGACATTGCCCCTCTCGCTGGCGAGAGGGGCACCCATTGCCGCCACGAAGAGGCCGCTGGCGTTCTCAGAGTCGATCGAGAAATGGGAATCCGGCAGGCTTCCCAAAATGCCGTCAGGGCTCATGATGCAAGAATGTCGCGCCGCGTTTGGACTATGCGTCTTGGCTTAATCATCCTGATTTCTAGAGTGCCAACATGGTACGAGCATTTCCGGACACCTCGTCTGCAAACGTGGAAACGGGTCGCCTATTTCGTCAAGATCGGCTGATCCTGTTGAACACGGTTCGCGCGACATTCGTTGGTTGGCACGACCGCGTGATTGCCTTGTTGGTGCTGCTGGTGGTGGTGACAGCTGTCCATGCGTGGTTCGTTGATCGCCCTTGGCGAATTGCGGCATGGGCGGCTGTCGCTGTCGGAACGATTACTGGCATAGGGGCGGGGCGCCTTGTCAGGGCGCGCCTCGCTTTCCATACCTTCGACGGATTGCTCGCGGCCGATGCCCTCTATCCGCAAACGCGCAGGCGTTACATGACAGCTTGGCTTGGCATCGGACTGGCGCTGCTAGTCGTAGTGTCCCTGATCGCACGTCCTTCCCTACTGGTCGTCAGCGTGCCGACCTATCTTTCCGGCGTGCTGGTTGCCGAACTGACGGGTGGCGTCAGAACGCCGAAGCGGATCGTTGGCATGGTTCGACCGGGATGGACGCTCCGCGCGTGGTCGCATCGCCCGATCGCCGGGCTGGCGGCTGCGACAGTCCTACTCCTGCTGCTGTTGCCGGCCCGCACGTTGGGCACGAATGCGCTGATGGCGGTGGTCGGCATCGCCACGGTGGTGGTTGCGCTGACGCTGACCAGCGTTGATGACGCCATCGTCCGCTTCATGACGGTTGCCGGACATGAATCGGCGCACATCATCGTTTATTACGGCAAAGGGGTCGCGACCTTCTTTGCAGTATCGGTGCCGGGATGCTGGATCATACTTGGGCTAGTCGCGGCCGGCATCGTCGCTGCCTCTTGTGGCGCCATACTGCTGCTCCTGACGCTACGCGTCCTCGCCTACCGGCTGCATACTAAGCGGTTCGCCGATGTCCTCGTCTCCATCCTCGCAGGATTGCTTATGCTGGTCGCCTATTCGATGCCGGTGGCTTTGCCCGTCCTCGCACTCGCTATGCTATGGCAGCTGCAACGCCGCGGGCGGACGAAGACGTGGCTATTGGCATGAACTTCCCCGTCGTGCTGACAGACGCAGCCGTCGAGCGGAACGGACATCGCGTCGTGCAAGACATCAATCTGACCGTCTCGCCCGGATCGTGGTTCGGCCTCATCGGCGCCAACGGATCGGGCAAGACCAGCCTGCTGAGAGCGCTTGCTGGCCGGTTGCCCTTCGCCAGCGGATCATGCCGGATCAATGGCAACGAACTGGTCGACGGTCGCGCCGCTCGCGCGCTGCGTTTCGGCTTCTCTCCTCCTGCGGACAGGCTGCCGGATGCCTTGCGTGGGCGCGACGTTCTCGAACTCGTCGGCGGAAGCATCAATAATGTCCGCTCCCGCTTGGGAAAGTTGCATGAAGCGCTTGGCTTGGCTCCGCTGCTCGACCGTTGGATCGGCGACTGCTCTGCGGGCATGCGACAGCGGATCGCCATTGCCGCGGCCTTCGCGGGCAATCACTCCCTCGTGATCCTCGACGAGCCATTCAACTGGCTCGACCCCGTCGCTATCTTCGACCTGCGCAAGGCTCTGCGGGACAGGGTCGATGACGGCCTGACGCTCATTACCGCCCTTCACGACCTCGGCACTCTAGCTTCGGCGTGCGATACCGGTCTCATGCTCGCCGATGGCAGGGTCGCACTGGCACTGGGCGAAGAAGCTTTGCGGATTGCCGCCCAGAACCCCCAGTCGTTCGAGCGGCAGACGATCGACCGCCTGCGGGCGGGATCGATCGCAGAAATCTGAGTGGGGTCATTCCCGATTGGGAATGGGCAGCGAGACGGCCGGGCGTTCCCGTTAGGATCGCATATCGAGAACGGCAGGGGTTTCCCGAAACCCGTCTTCGACAGTCATTTCGAGGAGATTGCCGGCATTCGGAACGGCAATTAGTAACGGTTAGCGGACTTCCGGGGGATCATTCCGTCTGCGCCTCCAGAAAAACACGACACCGATGATCAGGAAGCCAATCGACAAACCAACTGATATGGAAGCGAGCCGTGAGACCCCCGCAGAAGCCGCGAGATCTTTCGCAGCGAGGCTGCAAATAACCGCCACGGCGATCAGTCCGATGGGCGTTGCTACAGGACGGAAATCGCTCATGCTGCGAAAATGTCCCATCCGCTGAGCGTCCGCAATGGGCGTTAGAGGAGGGTCTGCTTTTTACGCTCGTGACGTTCACGGAGGATAGCCCACGCCAGCAGAACCGCAAAGATCAAGAATGCCCGAACGGAAAGATGGATTGCGGCTGACGGCAAGTCATTGCTTGTCCAGTCGAATAAAAACTGCCCGATCAATACCGGCAAGCCAATCATCGCAGCGAGTTTGGTTAGACGCCGTTGCATCTATTCATCCTAAATTGTCGATGGACGACTGCGAGTGTGCGGTAACGGAAGTACGACTTAGGCCCGCCGCCCGACTGCCGCTTCAAGCCAGTGGATACGCTTCTGCCATTGCGTCGCCACCTTCGGCGACGGCGCGATTGTCGGGCGCAAGCGCGAGCGATCAAGCTCGGCTTGCAGCTCGTCGCCAGTCAACTTGTCCAGTTCATCGTCCGTATGCGGAACGCCAGATCGTTTGCCCATTCACGCAATCTGCCCCGCCCAGCTAATATCCGCAACTACGACGGAAGCGGTCAATCGGCCATGCCCAATTGGGAAGGACGGCTGGGTGGCCTTCGCCACTCACGCAGCTTTCCGGCCCCTCAGGCATGGGGTTTTCCCGAAATCTGTTCCCCAAACCATTTTCCCGAAATGGCCACATGGAGATGGAGTTTTGGGAAAGCCAGAACGGCTTGGGGGAACCTCGTACGGGCTCCTCCGATTGGCAGCCCCCTGCCCTGCCCCATCAAACTGCGGCAATGCTCGATTTCACTCCGGTGCCTTTTAGGTATACCTTTGACAGACCCCCAGACGACCGGTCCGTTTTCCGCCAAACGGCATATCAAAAGAGACTGTATACCAGCAGACCAGCCATAAAGGACTGGCTGAGGCCGCGTTGATCATATCCAGAAACTAACGATTGCAGCGAGGCGATCGCGGAGAAGACCCCCATTTGGGAATCGGTTGTGGCGAGTAGCCGTGCAGAGCCAATCTTCATTGGGTCGAACATACAATCGATGCGGCTACGGTGCCGATAATGCCACTTGTCGTATCTGACGGACTGGTTGCACGATCTGCATCCTTGGGATGCAGGTTTGTAGCCCGTGGCTTCCTGGGCGAAGCCCCCGTACGTTGCCCCGAACGGCGGCTCCGCGTTGATAGTGTGATTTTTGCTGAGTATTTGCTAGCGAAGGCTCATGCCGAAGCTCATTGTCGCCGACGATCTGAAACTGCCCGCCGCTGAGCTTTTTGGAAAGCGCCTTAAGGGGCGCCGACGTGAGCGAGGCCTTACACAAGGCGACTTAGCCGAACGGACCGGTACAACCGCGGCCTATGTTTCCCAAGTGGAACGCGGACAAGCAAATCCTACGCTCGATGTTATGGCTCGATTTGCAGACGAGGTCGGGTCGGAAGTTTGGGATATGCTGAGGCCGACGGCCCCTTAGTCGCCGCGGCGACTCGTTCCAAAACGGCAGAGGATCAACTCCAAACGATCCGTTGCTTCGTCTTTTTCGACCGTATATCACATGCCTGTCTGCTGATGCTTGCGGTAGCGGCTGCTATTTGCGCGGTGGAAGCGAGGGTGGAGTGCGACGTGACCGACGGTCAAACCTTGCGGCTTCGCTTTGCACTAAGGGTTTGCGGAATGGTAATGCGCCTTGGTCTCTCGATTGATGACTTGGCCAAGCAGACCGGTTGGTCCCCAAGACGCCTATGTCAGATTCTCGGCGCGGACGCAGATTGCGTCACGTTACACGAGATGGTCACGCTCGCGGGCATCATCCGAACCCCGCTTGCCGATCTTCTTGTTCCCGCCAGTACGATCGAGATCGTAACGCTCGAGGAAGTTGAATAGGGTCGACCGCGACACACCCAGGTCTTGCGCAACTCCGGTTGCCGTAGCACCCGGGCGGCTTAGCTTGGCTTTGATCGCCGCAAGATCGTTTGGATCCAACAACAGCTTGCGGCCGCGCGACGCGGCTTCTGGACGAGTCTTTAACCCATGCAGATGGCGATAGTGTCCGTCTAACGCCCGGATCAGGCCATAGAGTTTGTCGTCACCGGCCGGGCCGATGATGATGCCTGCCGAGACGATTTCGAAGGACAGTCCGTTTCGAAGAAGCCTGCTGATGATTCGAACCAGCGTTGAAGTCGACAGCGTGATGCAGGACAAGTCATAGACCACGACCCTATCACCGGCTTCAAGCCGTATACCGCCTCGTGCCAGAAGATCGCCGAGCTTGTTGAAGCTCTGGCGGCCCGCGATGAGGATGTGCGCCTCCGCGGCCATCGCCGCCTTTTGATCGTCGATCGTCGGCGATCCTTGGCATTCCGCGAGGAACGCGACGATCTTGCCCACTCCCCTGCTCTCCCCTCATTGCGCGATTTCGACCCACCGAATGCTGATGCACTAAGTCAACCCGGCTCCTTGGGCAACACGCCCACCCTCCGTGGTCCCCGCCGCCCCCTTGCGATGATCGCATTACCGACACCGCCGACCGGCTCCTCGAGCATTTGCCACTTGCGTCATTTTCGTTTCTTAGTTTATTTGGACTATATACGATGGACGGAGCATCATGCTTCCAGCGGCATTAACAGCGAAGGCAATCCAGCTCTGCGCAGCCCACCTCGGAGCGACGGGGCCGGCTCCGGCGCAAACCTTTCCAGTCGTCGTTCTTAGCGGCGCCTCTCTCGTTCGGCAGCCGCAGGATCTCTCTGATGCAGAGGCAACCGTCGGCGATCTGCTCGCGATCGGCGCCGACTTCACTGCTGGCCCGCTCCGGATCAAGGGTCGCGATTTCATGACTTACGGCGTCACGCCGTCGTCGGTTTTCGATCCTTGCAGTGTCGCCGACCTGAACGGCCGAGCCAGTCTGGCGCCAGCCGCGGAATCAACCACGTTGTCGAGCGTGTCTGCGCTGCTGCGTCAGTCGTTCGGCGCGCGGATTACCGACACGGTCCGACCCGCCAGTGCGACCTACGGGGCTCGGAACAGCTGGCACAAGATCGGTCAAGCAATCGACTTTGTTCCGCAAGGTGGTGTCGGCGCAGTCGATCGTTCGCAGATCAGCGACTTAATGACACGGCATGGTATCCGGATCCTGGAGCTCCTTGGTCCAGGAGACCGGGGTCACTCCCATCACTGGCACATCGCCTTTGCTCGGCCTGGTCAGATTATCGACCGAACGAGTCCGCTCGAGGAAGGCGAGGATTGGATCGTCGATGTGGCCAGCGTGGATGTGCGCCCCCGTTCCACTGAGCCTGACACGCAAGGCACGCCGTCGTCGGCGCCCACGGTCGCAGCCAAGCCGCCGCCCGAATGGGACGTCTTTGCGACCGCGGCATGGCGCGCATCCAAGGGAGGCGGATGATCATGGGACGATTGCTCAATCGGTTCATAGGAAGCAGCGGAGCCGTTGCCTTTGGTGTGGCAGGACTGATCACGGTTGCGGCCCCTGAACCGGCATATGCATCGCATTGGGGTTGTCAGGTGGTCCTCTGCCTCGCGACGCCGGGATCACCGACAAAGTACGCGGCTTGCGTGCCCCCCATCACCAAGTTGTGGAACGCGCTCGCACTCGGGGGTGGATTTCCGACGTGCAGTGGCGTTGGGGTCAAGACGAAGAAGGCGAAGCATGGCTATGATCTAAGCGTCACGCGCTCGGATGGCGTTACGTGGCGCTATTCGCTTGATACGCGATATCGGACCGTCACGCCGCAATGATCCATACGGTCGCCGCCATCACGCTACTGGCGCAGCAGTGCGCGCCCGAAATCGCGACGGAAGCCGTTGTGCCGCTCGTCGTCACGGAGAGTGGCGGCGACGATCTGTCGATCAATGTGAATCATGGCCCTCGCGTGCGTGCGAGGTCAGTCGCAGAAGGCGTGGCGTTGGTGCGGCAGTATATGGCAACGGGCCATACGGTTGATGTCGGCCTCGCCCAGATCAACTCGGCAAATTTTTCTCGTCTGGGCGTGAGCGTCGAGCAGGTCTTCGACCCTTGCACCAATCTGCGGTTGGCCTCCGTCGTCCTGCAGGACGGCTACGGACTGGCGAGCAAGCATTATACCGGGATGGACGCGATCTCCGCGACCTACTCCCTCTACAACACCGGCACGCTGACGCGGGGCTTTCGCAACGGGTACGTCCGCCGTGTATGGGCGGCCGCGACCGATCTCGGGTCGATCGCCTCCGTCCCGGTCATCCCGGGGGCGCCGGCCGTGATTGTGAAGCCGCGTACCACCGTGAAGGGGGTGCCAGCGGAAGACGCTTGGATCGTCGGCCAGGTCGCCGCTGCTACCGTCGAGGTGTTCCGATGAGCATCGAGAACACTGTCACGCGCGGCGCGCGGGACGTTGCCCCCGAGGCAGACCAGGGCGAGCAGGCTGGATTCCAGATCCCGCCCGAGCTCCGAGCACGGTACGAGGTTCGCATCATTCGAGACAATGATGCGGCAGATCGACGCATCGGCCTCTTCCTCACAGGCGACCGAGACAACCCATCGATCGAAATCTCGGGAAGCGGCGAGCGCATCGTCGCTCACAAGGAGGATCGTGAAACCGTCGACGCGCTCGTCAGGATCGCCAAGCACAATGGTTGGGAAGCAATCGACGTCGACGGATCGCCGGAATTTCGCAAGGCCGTGTGGGCCGCGGGCACTCGCGAGGGCTTGGTCGTGCGCGGGTATGAACCGGAGTTCGCTGAGCTCGCACAGCTGGAAAAGCGGCGTGGTGACGATGCCGAACGTCGGGAGCGGGAGGCAGCGGCAAAAGCACCGCCTCTCGATCAAGCGCCAAGTAGGTCAGAGCCGGAAGCGCCAGAAGCGAAGGCGACCGGTCGCACGACAGGGTTGGAGCAGTCCAGCGCCACCCCCTCAGACCGGCAGGCCGACGGCGTCCTTTCCAACGAGGACCAACGGCTTCTATTGACGGTCAGTGCCCACACTCGCGATCAAAAGACGCTAGCTGCGGACTTCAATGAGCAGCTATCGCCGATGGAGGCGACGTTCATGTCGGAGCGTCTCGAGGTCAATCGAGACAATCTGAACCAAGCGCTGGCCCGAGCTTTGGCAAGCGAGACCTTGGTCAGCTCCTTCAGGAAGGCCGGGTATGAACCGGAGGAGCTGCGCGGCATGGCCGCTAAGGGCCTGTGGGACAAGGATATCGCTGATGCGATCTACCTGGTTCGCTCGGACCGTCATCGCGGAACTCTCGGGCAAGGCATCGCCGTTGAAGAGGAAACGGGCCGCTACCGCATCGACCGCTATGACGCGGGGTCGAAGGAATATGTGCTGCTCGGGCAGACCGACAGCCCTTCCCAAGCAGCAAAGCTATTTAATCGCGAAACAGGCGCTCGGATCGTCGATCAGGATAGCGATCGGACGGTTGGCCATGTCGAATGGATCAACGACGGGAGTTTTCCACACTGGCGCCTTGATCCGGCATTGAAGCAACTCGTCGAGCGTGAGGTCGCCGCTGGTGGCGCGGGGCCCAGCGAGACGCGTGGCGGGACGCAGCCTGGTCAAGCTGGTGATGAGCGGCAGCACGCAGGCGCGGCCCCCTCACGCCACAGTGAGAGCGAGGCATTGGCACAGCTGTTTCTGCATGGAGCTGCGGAGAAGATTTCGGCCGAACCACGTCTCGCCAATGCGATGGAAGCGCAGGCGATGATGGAGCGGCACCTTGGCGAGCTTTTTGAGGGCGACGTCGGCCAAACAGCGGCCGCCACCCTCGAGAGCCGCCAGATGATCTCGGACGTGCTCCGGCGCGGCCTTGATGTGTCGGTTCGCGAGCCGACCCCGGTTCGGCAGATCGAGCCGCCGCAACCAACACCCGACATGGAAAGGTGACCATTAGCCATGGAGACCCGTATGACGTTTTCTCGCAGCATGGGCCGGATGATGTCCAACGCCCGTGCCCGGCGGGTCGTCGGCGTTGCCGGCGTCCTCGCTTTGATGGCGATTTCGCAGCCTGCGCTCGCGCAGAGCGGCACCGCGATCCAGAGCGGCCTCAACACGATCAAGGACTGGATGATCACGATCGCATCGGTGGTCGGCGTGATCGCTGTCATGGCCGTCGGTTATGCAAAGCTGACCGGTCGTATGGACTGGAGCCGCGCCGTCACGGTGCTGATCGGTATCGGCATCATCTTCTCGGCCGCGACCATTGTCGGTTGGATGGGCGGAACCGCGTAACATGGAAGACAAGCTAGCCGAGGATAGGGTCTTCCTCGCCCTGACCAGACCTTCGGTGTTCATGGGATTGCCGCTCGAGGCAATCCTCCCGATCATCATGGTTTGCATGGTGGTTTGGGGGATATTCCATAATCCCTTCTTCCCCCTGGCCTTGTTCGGAGCGCTCTACTTCCCTGCGCGAATGATCTGCCACTACGACTTCAATGCTTTCCGGCTCTGGGGCCTGTGGTTCCAGACCGGGTTCATCTCGAAAAACAGTAAATTCTGGGATGGCGGCAGCTATTCTCCTGTCCGTCTCAGTAAAGGCGTGAAGCGGAAGCAGTTCGGCAATGACTGATTTCAGGCTCAAACATAAGAAGATCGCCAAGCGTGAGGCGGACGATATCAAGTTCATTCCTTACACGCGACATGTCGACGACTCCGTTATCGCGCTTGAAGATGGCTCGCTAATCCGCATGTATCGTGTGGATGGGCGGCCATTCGAAACGAGCGATGTCTCCGACCTCAATAGCTGGCATAACAAACTCAACGTCGCTTGGCGTTCGATCGGTGACGATCGCGTCGCGTTGTGGACGCATCTTGTGCGAACCGCGACGGATCCGGTTCTCGAAGGCGAGTTTCATTCGGATTTCGCTCGCGAGCTGCAGTGCAAATACGGTGCATCGCTGAAGGAAAAGGTCCTTTACCACAACGAGTTCTACGTCACGATCCTGGTCCGGCCGTCACAGATGGCAGGCGATCAGTTGACGCGACTTTTTGCAAAGCGGAAGGCAAGCGCGGAAATAGATGATCGTGCAATGAAGATCATGGCTGACAAATGCCGTGATTTCGAAAAACTTCTGGTGCAGATCGCTCCCGAGCCACTTTCGATCTACGAACGTAACGGCGTGCTGTTCTCGCAGCCGATGGAGGTCCTTCACTTTATCCTGACGGGGGACCGCATTCGCATTCCGCTCCTGAACGGTCGCCTGGGCCAAGCACTCTACACTTCACGCATCGTTTTCGGACGCGAAGCAGCGGAAATTCGGCTTCCTCACAAGTCCCATTATCTGGGTATGTTCGGCGTCCGCGAATATGTCGCGTCGACCCGCACCGGGCAGTTCAACGACTTTCTCAGCCTCGACTTCCCCTTTGTCCTCACGCAGAGTTTTTCGCCGCTGGTAAAGTCTGTCGCAAGCGAACGGTTCACCAAAAAATACAAGCAGATGATCTCCTCCAACGACGCAGGCGTAAGCCAGGCCGAAGAGCTCCTCGATGGCGTCGACGATCTGATGCAAAACCGGTTTGCGATGGGAGAGCATCACCTTTCGCTTTCGGTGATTGACGAGAACCCCAAGCGTTTGCTGGAACGGTTATCGATCGCGCGATCGGCCGCAGCCGACACTGGCATGGTGATGGCCCGCGAAGATGTAGCGCTGGAAGCCGCTTTCTGGGCACAGCTCCCGGGCAACTTCAAGATGCGGGCTCGGCCGGCAGTCGTGAATAGCCGCAATTTTGCGGCGTTGAGCCCATTCTACACCTTCCCCGCCGGCCGCAAGTCGGACAATCATTGGGGCGAGGCGGTCACGCTCTTGAAGACGCGGGCAGGCTCATCCTTCTGGTTCAATTTCCATCGCGCCGATGTCGGCCACACGCTTATAATCGGCCCGACGGGCGGCGGTAAAACGGTCCTGCAAAACTTCCTGCAGGCGCAGCTTGAGAAGACCGGCGCGCGCCAAGTGTTCTTCGACAAGGACCGGGGCGCCGAGATTTTCGTGCGGGCGTGTGGGGGCACATACCTCATGCTTCGCAATGGCGTGCCGACCGGATTTGCGCCGCTGAAGGGACTGACGGCAAACCCGGCCAACATCGGCTTCCTGCGCCAGTTCATTCGGGTGCTCGTCCGTCGAACGAACCAGCCCCTCTCGGTCGCGGAGGAACGCTTGATCGACGAGGGGATCGACGCGGTGATGCGTCTTCCATCTGACGCACGCTCATTCAGCGCGTTGCGCGAGATGCTGGGATATGCAGATGCAGAGGGTATTGGCGCTCGGCTAGAACGCTGGTGTCTGGGCGGCCCCCTTGGTTGGGCGTTCGATGGTCCACGGGATGTGGTCTCGCTGGCGGCGCAGTTCGTTGGCTTCGACATGACCGATTTCTTGGAAAATCCGGAAATCCGCACGCCGACGATGCTCTACCTTTTCCACCGGGTAAACGAGCTGCTCAACGGGCAGCGAGTAGTTGTCGACGTCGACGAGTTTTGGAAGGCGCTTGAAGACGATGCGTTCCGTGCCTTTGCAAAGGACGGCCTCAAGACATTCCGTAAGCGCAACGCGTTCCTGGTGTTCGGGACGCAGTCGCCCGCCGACGCCCTACGCTCCCCGATCGCGAGCGCCATCGTCGAGCAGACCGCGACCAAGATCCTTCTCCCGAACTCGGAGGCGAGGCGATCGGACTACATCGACGGCCTTGGGCTGACCGAAGCCGAATACAGACTGATCCGCGAGGAGCTCACGCCGGAGAGCCGCACCTTTCTGGTCAAGCAAGGCCACACATCGATCGTCGCGAGGCTCGACCTCGGCGGCATGTCGAACGAACTCAAGGTGCTTTCCGGCCGATCGGAGACGCTCGAAGCCATGGAGGAGGCCATTGCCCATGCGGGCACCGACCCCGCGGCGTGGCTGCCGCACTTCTATGCAAATCAGAGGAGAAGCTGAGATGTCGTTCAAGCGCATCATCCTGATCGCGAGCGCGCCCCTCGCGCTCGCCGCCTCCGCGTCGTCAGCCGCAGCGCAAGGTATCCCGGTCTTCGATACGACAACCTATCTGCAGGCGCTCCAAACCGCTCGGCAGACCCTGACGATCGTCGACCAGGGCAAGCAGCAAATCCAGCAGGCGCGCCAGACATTCGAGTCGATGTCGAAACTGACGAACGTCAACACCATCGCATCGCAGCTGGCGAATAGTCAGGTCCGCAACATTCTGCCGAACACTACGATTGACGCGCAGATGCTGCTCCGCGGTGACTTCTCGCAGCTCGGCGCGCTCGGGGGCTTGGCCTCGAACATCCAGTCCCGGTACGCCCTCTCGTCGTCCGGCTCGGACGCCGATGCGGCATATGCCGCTGCCCTGAAGAACTCGACGGGCTCCGCCGCCACCACGGCCGCTTTGGGCGAGAATACCCTCGCCCTTTCGCAGACGCGGATGCAGGGTCTCGATCAGCTGCGCCAGCAATTGTCCGTCGCCAAGGATCCGAAGGACGTGATGGACCTTCAGGCGCGCATCGCGGTTGAGCAAGCGCATCTTCAGAACGACATGCTGAAAATGCAGGCGATCCAGATGGCGCAGGCCGGCGAAGGCAACCTCGCCGCCAGCGGCGCCGAGGCGGCCGCCGCTCGCAATGCAGCCGCCTTTTACGGCGCGAACACGATCAGGAAATGATGATGCGCAAGCTTTTACCCATTGGCGCTTTGCTGATCGTCTGCGGATGCCAGCAGGAAGTGTCGGTTCCGACGGCCAAGGAGCTGATCGATAACCGCCATTTGCTCACGGAGTGGCAGGCCAAGTGCAACACCGGCGAGTATAGCCGGCTGACGGCTGAGCAGAAGGCTCGATTCTGCTCGACGACCCAAGAGGCCAGCGTCTCGGCCGCAGAAGCCGCAGCAGCCAAGAGCGCGAGCGACTTTTACAACACCAATACGAAGCGGAAGTAGGTCTCAATTTACTGCCCCTTACGATATCTAAGGTCTAGCAAAGATGCCCGCCGCCCCGGTAAATATCATGACGCTTTTCACGACGATGTATTCGTATGTGGAGACGGCGATTACGACATCTGTCGCATCGTTCGGTTCGGGGCTGGTGGCATTCGTCGCAGCGCCTTTAGCGCTGGCGGCAACGATCTACTTCTTGTTGCTGGGTTTCGCGGTTTTGAGGGGCGCTATCCAAGCGCCCCTAAGAGAGCTTGTGTTCCAAGCAGGAAAGGTCGGGTTCGCCCTCGCGGCCGCGAGCGCCGTTGGATATTCGGCGTTCGTCGTGAACGTTGTCACGAACCTGCCGACCGAGATCATCGCCGCGGGGTCGGGAACGCCAGTGACCAACCCCGGCACCACGTTCGACACCTATGTATCGGATACCAGCAAGCTCGCCTCGAGGATGAGCGCCGCCAACGCGAAGGTCCAGTTGATGCCGTCGCAAGGACTCACGGATGTTCGGACCCCGCTCATCCAGCTTCGCTGCTGGGTCATCACCTATCTTTGTATTGGCATCCTTTATGTGTTCGCATTCCTGTCGGCTTCGATAGGATTTTGCATCGTTATTTTCGCCAAACTGTCCGTTGCGATCTGCGTTGCGCTTGCACCTCTGGCGTTGGCTTGCCTGCTCTTCAATTCATCACGATGGCTGTTTGATGGTTGGCTGAAGCAAACCGCCAACTTCATCCTTCTGATGGTCGTGATGGCGATCATGACGAAATTCATCACCGGTCTCCAGGAGGCGGCGATGGACGGGATCATGGGCTCGGTCGGGGACGGCTCCGGCTTCGTGACCATTGAAGGCACATATGTTACCCTGACCGCCGATCTGATGCTGGCAGCGACGCTCGCGTGCGGCGCGATCTATATCGTCGGATCGATCTTTTTCTTCCAGTCGCCAGCGATCGCCGCAGGCATCGCAGGAGGCGCATCCTCGGGTGGCCATGGCTTCCTCATGACCGGGGCGAACATGCTGACGAACCGGCTCATGTTCCGCCGCGCCACCCAGGCGAACCGACCGGCCGCCGCCCCGAGCGCGACCGGGGGCTCGGCCCGCCGCGCCTCCTGAGGCGCGGGGTCAGCTCGCATCGCTGGATCCATTCAATCGCCATAGCGCCCCAGATACGAACGGAGACCAAATGACCAGGCTGATCATCGTAGCGTTAGGTGCGCTGGCACTTAGCGGCTGCGCCGCGAGTAACATCAAGCCGGCCGCAGTGTGTGACGGAAAACACCGCCGTCCGGCCAATCTATACGGCTCGATCCTCCCCAGCCTGCCGGTCCCACTGCCTGCGTCGCAGCAAGGGGTGGGTCAGTCGACGGTTGCACCGTCTTTGGGCGAACCAGGACCTGCGCCAGCGCTGACCCCTTCCCCGGATTCCGGTGCTGCTACCCGGTCGCCTGTGGGGCCGGGTGCGATGAACACGCCTCCGTCAGCGCCGCGCCTATCCCAGCGGGATCGCGCGCTATCCTACTCCTCCTGCTGAAGGGATCGCCGTCATGGGTGCGGTTAGGGCCGAAGATAGAGATAAATACTTCGAGACGTCGAGGACGTGGGAGTACGACCGGATGCGCTCGGCGATCCAGTCGCGCCGTCTTGCGTGGGGTGTAGCGACGGGTGCCTGTGCGTTGGCGGTGGTTTCAGTCGGCGCGGTAGCAATGCTTGCCCCCCTCAAGACGGTGCAGCCCTACGTTATCAAGGTCGATCGCTCTTCTGGCGAGACCCAGATCGTCACCGCGCTCAAGGGGCCGCAGCAGCGGACCTATGAGGAAGCGGTGAATCGCTACTTCATCTCGCAGTATGTGCGGCTGCGCGAGGGCTGGTTGAATAACGCCGCTCGCGAAAATGCATACGCCGTCATGCTGATGAGCGACCAGGCGGAAGGTGCGCGTTACCTGAACGGTGTCGAGTCCAACAACAAGAACGCGCCCTCGAACGTCTACGGTGAGCGCGGTTTCGTCTCGATCTCAATCCGAACGATCAGCTTCCTGAGCCCGACGGTGGCGCAGGTTCGGTTCACGAAGATCATCACGTTCGGCCAGAACGCACCCGTCGCGCAGAATTGGAACGCGATCATGACCTTCAAATTCACCTCGGCGCCGGAAAGCGAAAAGGATCGGAATATTAATCCGCTCGGCTTCCAGGTCGTCAACTACCGCTCGGACCCGGAGGCGTGACATGACCAAAGCATCGAGCACCTTGAACGATGCCGAACGGGCCGTCATCCCCTTCATGCCTCGGCTTCGTGAGAAGCTCGGAGCCCGGCTGTCTCCGCCAAAGACGGAGTTGGTCCTGACGGATGCGGGATCCAAAAGCCGCTTCTGGCGCGGCGTGGGTTCGATTTGGCACCGCCTTATCGCCTTCTCTGCCGTGGCCGCGGCGACACTGACCGTTTATCCAGACCCGGCGTTTGCGTCTGATACGCCCAAGCCCGGCACGAAAGACGCTCGGGTACGGAACATCAACTATGACCCGGATCAGGTGGTGACGATCGTCGGCAGCTTTCGCCACGCGATCGAGATCCAGTTCGGTCCTGGCGAAACGGTGACGCAAGCGGCCCTGGGTGACACAGTGTCGTGGCAGATCGCACCCGTCGGCAATATCCTGTTTCTCAAACCTCGCGAGAAAGCGGCCGGAACGAACCTCATCGTCGTAACGAACGCTGGGGGAACACCGCGCACCTACCACTTCAATCTTTCGCTCGCTCCGGGGCAGCAAATGTACGGGGTGCGGTTCCACTACCCACGCGAAGAGCGAGCAATGGCAACGCTGCAGGAGCAGGTTGCTCAGGCTCAGGCTGCGAAAGCAGTTGAGACAAACATCGCCCAGACGGCCCTCGATCATGCTGTGATAGAGGGCGTGCGGAACATGAAGTACACGGTGCAGGGAGACCCCTCGCTGCAACCGTCGGAAATTTCCGACAACGGCGAATTCACGGTGCTGCGCTACCCGGGCCATGCCGACATCCCCTCGATCTTCGCGGTAGACGTCGATGGGGCCGAGACGATCGTCCCCTACGACGTTCGCGAGGACTTCGTGGTGATCCACGCGGTCTACCGGCAGATCCGCCTGCGGCGGGGCACCTCGGTGCTGTGCGTCTACAATGATGCGCCGCTGCGCAACGACCGCGGCGATCGGACGGGCACGGTTTCAAACGTCGTCGAGCGTAAAGTGAAGGGGCAGTAACATGGTCGGCAATGTCATCGACCGAGGCGGCGAGGTCGCTGTCGATACCGTTCCTCCCAGCCAGCAGGACACTCCTATCACGCGGAGCGGGGGTTGGGGAAACATCGCCTTTCTCGGGGCCGGCCTAGCTCTTCTCGGTGCGCTTGGCGGTATTGCGATCGGATACGGGGCGTTCCATCGGACGGCCGTCACGACCATGCCCACGCAGCCAGCGAAGGCCAGCGAGCGATCGGTCGAGGATGTGATGGCATCGCCAAACGCGCAACGTGCCGCACTAGCGGGTCAGCTCGGCCAACCCGGTGCGCCTGCGACTGACGTCTTTGGACGACCGATCGCCGGTGCGTCCGGGCAGACAACCGTAGATGCAAACGGCAACACCGTTGCCGTACCCCAAGGCACCGCCGTCGCGTCAAATGCCAGTCCGGCCCCTGAGCAACGCCGAGCGGAGCAGGCGCGAGCGATGGCAGACGCCGCCCGACGATCACCGATCATGGCGTTCGGCAGCACTTCTGCAGCCAACACGTCGGGAGAACCCCAACCACAACAAGGTGATTTGGAGGTAGCGGACGCCGGACAATCTGCCGTTCGTCGGCAGAGCGTTGGCGCCCGTGGCTTTGGCGATCCGAACGACGATGCATCGGCTGCAGCGACCAAAGGCCCGTCTGATTTCAGCGATCAGCTCGGGCATTCGGCAATTCAGACGGTCCGCGCGACGACGGTAGGGGATCGCAATCTCCTGTTGAGCGCCGGGACAGTCATCCCCTGCACGCTTCAGACAGCGATCAACTCGACGCAGGCCGGTTTCGTCTCCTGCGTCATCAACCACGACGTCTATTCGGAAAATGGGCGCATCGTGCTCCTCGACAAGGGGACGAAGATCCTCGGCCAGTATTCCGGCGGCATCACGCAGGGGCAGGCCCGTTTGTTCGTCGTCTGGACACGGGCGTTGACTCCTCGGGGTGTGGCGATCGACCTTGGCTCGCCTGCAGCGGATAGCCTTGGCCGCGCCGGACTGCCGGGCGGCGTGGACACGCAATTCTGGGCGCGGTTCGGGCTTGGCTTGGTGATCTCGGTCCTTGAGGACGCTTCGAACATCGCGGGGCGGGCACTGGCGGGCAATGGGAGCAACACCACCCAGGTGCCGAGCACAACAGGCCAGACCGTTTTATCGCAGACGATGCAGATCCGCCCGATTTTGAAGAAGAACCAGGGCGATACGGCCGCAATCTTCGTCGCGAAGGATTTCGATTTCCACTCCGTCTACGAGGTCGGGTTGAGGTGATGAGTGTATGGCGTCGAACATAAGCTCTGCCATCTACGAGCATAATGCAGAGCCGATCCAACGGCATCTTGCCCGGCCGGACGTAACCGAGCTTGTCATCAACCGACCGGGAATGATCGGCCTCGAAACACGCAATGGATGGGAGTGGCATGAGGAGCCGGCGTTGGACAACGCCGCCCTCATGACCCTGGCCAAGCTCATCGCGGGTCTGACGAAGCAGGATATCAACTCGGAATATCCGGTCTGTTCGTCCGTGCTACCCGGTGGTGAGCGCGCTCAGGTCGTGGTTCCGCCCGCTGTCGAGCAAGGATTCATCTCCATCACGATCCGTAAGGCGTCGGGGGTGACCATGGACATCGACGACTTTGAGCGGGAGGGGCTTTTCAGCGAGGTCCGCGCCACCGGGCTTCATGGCGAGGTCGACGACGAACTCGAGGGGCTGCGCGAGGCGGGCGAATGGAAAGCCTTCTTTCGACGTGCGGTGGAGAGCCGGAAAAACATCCTGATCTCCGGCGCGACGGGCTCGGGTAAGACCAGCTTTTCAAAGGGCCTTATCAAGCTGATTCCTGACTATGAGCGTATCCTCACGATCGAGGATACCCGCGAACTGGTCGTACCGCACCCGAACCGCGTGCACATGATGTACGCTAAAGACGGCAAGGGACTGCAGAAGGCCGGAGCGCAGGAGCTGCTGGAATCGGCGCTGCGGATGCGACCGGACCGTATCCTCCTTCAGGAGCTGCGCGACGGAACGGCGTTTTATTACCTCCGCAACGTCAACAGCGGGCATCCCGGGTCGATCACGACCATCCACGCAAATACGCCAGAGGGCGCGTTCGAGCAGCTTACGCTGCTCGTGAAGCAGTCTGAGGGCGGCAGCGACCTTGATCGTGATGATGTACGCGCCCTCCTGCGATCGTTGGTCGACATCGTCGTCCAGATGCATCGCATTCCTCCCGGCGCAGGCAAACCCGCCCGGTATCGTATGACCGGAGTTTGGTTCGATCCCGCGAGCAAAGCTCGCGACTGAGAAAGGCACCTAGACGTGAGCGGCAAATGGGTTTGCAGCAGCGAAGGGTCCCAGCCAGGGGCGATCGTCTTCCTTATGGTAATCGGTCTGGCGCTGAGTGCTGCGATCGGTGCAGTCGTCGTTCTGTGGGCATCTCACCTTCTCAACATCCATACGCCGTGGCGTAAGGTGCCGGGCGCACTGTGGGCGATGAAGGGCTATCCGATCGTCTATAAGCCCTTTTTGATCGGCTTCGGCATTGGACTGGTGCTGACGGCTATCACAATTGTATCGACGCTCTTTACGCGCCAAAAACTGCACGGCGAGGCCCGCTGGTCACGTATTGGTGAGATCAAGAAGGGCAAGCTTCTGGCACCAGGTGGCATCGTTCTCGGCAAGTTCGGAAGCAAGGTGATGCGTTTCGGCGGACCTGAGCATGTCATGCTCGAGGCCCCCACCCGCGCCGGCAAGGGCGTCGGTGTCATCATTCCGAATCTGCTCGACTGGCCGGACTCCCTGGTGGTCCTCGACATCAAGCAGGAGAATTACGACAACACCGCCGGCTACCGGATGAACGCTCTCCGTCAGGAAGTGCTGCTGTTCAACCCGCTCGACCCCAGCGGCCGGACTGTCCGGTGGAATCCGTTGAGCTACATCAATCGCCGCGATCCGGTAGAGGTCATCAACGAGCTGCAGAAGATTGCGGCGATGCTATATCCCGATCCATTGACTGGCGATCCATTCTGGGCGGCTGGCGCACGAACAGCCTTCCTTGGCATCACGGCGTATATAGCTGCCACTGTCGACGACGGAGAGGACGCGCTGCCCTTCACCCTTGGTGAAGTCTACCGACAATTTGCTGGTGGCGATGCGCAAAAACGCTTCCCAAAGATCATCGCGGCTCGTCAGAAGGCGGGCAAGCCGCTGTCGACTGGCTGCGTTTCCGCGATCCTCGACTACACCTCGTCGTCTGCAAATACGTTTACCGGTATACGGCAGTCCGTCACGTCGAAGATCAACGGCTGGCTCAACCCCTATGTTGATGCCGCGACCTCGGAAAGTGACTTCGATCTGAGCGAGTTCCGCGACAAGCGGATTTCGCTCTACCTTGGCGTATCGCCCGACGATCTCGATCGCGTTGCGGCGATCTATGGCCTGCTATTCCAGCAGTTAATCGATCGAAATGTGCGTGCCTTGCCCAAAGGGGACAAGCATCAGGTCAAGGTGTTGCTGGCGCTCGACGAATTCGCGAGCCTTGGGAAATGCACGGTATTGGCCAACGCCTTTAGCTATGTAGCGGGCTACGGACTGCGGATGCTGCCGGCGTTCCAGTCGATGGAGCAGATCCAGGGCGTCTACGGTGACAAGGTTGCTGCCGACATCGAGCGCAACTGCGCGGTGCGGCTCGTGCTGCGGCCTGCGGGCCTCGCCGAGGCAAAGAAGATTTCAGACCAACTCGGCAGCTACACCTTCCGCGCGCGGTCCCGTTCGATGGGCACGTGGGGCGGTGGTGGTGGATCAACATCCGATTCTGATCAGCGCCGGCCGCTCATGCTCCCGCAGGAGGTCGAACTTCTGCCTGAAAATGACCTGATCGTCTTTCGACGCGGCATGTACGCGACCTATGGGAAAAAGGTCCGCTACTATGCCGAGAAGAAGCTCGTTGCGCGTACCAAGATGCCAGCACCGCAGATGCCGCAGATCCGACCGGATCCCGCCGTCGCTGCGAACAGCCTGAGGGTAATTGAGGCGACGCAGGCGGAACCCGCGACCGCCGAGGCGAGTGCGCCTGCAGCCGTCAACGGCGCAGGTCGCGGTGCTACGGCAGCCGTACCGACAAGACTCAACCAAGCCGCTCTTGAGGCGGCTCTCGCCGTGCCTCCAAAGCAGCGGGTGGCGAAGCTGTTCGAGCATGTCGTTATGGTCCGCGACAAGGCTGCGTGATAGCCGAGCGACGCCAGGGAGATGCGCCCGACAGCGTCGTCAGCGTCCTCGATCGATCCCGCGCATATCGGCATCCCCGAGCTCCTGCTTCATCGTGGTCACCGCCCCGAGGTGGGGTTATCGTCACGGCCGTTCAGGATGACGATTGCCCTGGCTGCCGCCAACCCCTTCGCAATCGCGAAGCCGATGCCGGCTGTCGAGCCGGTCACGAGCGCTGTTTTGCCGGAAAGGTCGATGTTCATGCGCGATCTCCAGGGATGGTCGTTAACGGTCGGGGGATTGCGTAACGTCAGCCCTGCGCGGCGAGTTGCGCCCGCACGGCGTCGGCCAGCGGCGTCGTTGGACGCCCGATCAGCTTCGAGAGCTGGTGGCCGTCATCGAACAACGCGCCGTTCGAGGCATCGACGTCCCACGCCGCGAGTCCTTCGGCGAAGCCCTCGGGCAGGCCGACCTGCTTCAGGATCGCGGCGTATTCGGTCTGCGGCAGGTCGCGGTACGGGATGTCACGCCCGGTCTGGCGTGAGATCTCGGTGGCAAGGTCGGCAAGCGTCACCGCGTCGTCACCAGCCAGCTCATAGGTGTTACCCTCATGGCCGTCGCTGGTCAGCGCGACGGCTGCGGCCTCGGCATAATCGGCGCGGGTCGCAAGCGACAGGCGTCCCTCGCCAGCGCTGCCGACGAACGCGCCGTTCTCCAAAGCTGCCGGGATCGAGCCGGTGTAATTCTCGATATACCAGCCATTACGCAGGAGGGTCGTCGGGATACCGGAAGACGCCAGCAGCGCTTCGGTCGCACGGTGCTCCTCGCCCAGGCTGATCGGCGATCGGTCGGCATGCAGCAGGCTGGTGTAGACGATACGCTTGATGCCTACCTTCTTGGCGGCCTCGATGACGTTGCGATGCTGCGCCTCGCGCTGCCCGACCTCGCTCGACGAGATCAGCAGCAGCGTGTCGATCCCGGCCAATGCCGGAGCGAGCGTCTCAGGCTGCGCGTAATCGAAAGCGCGTGCCTCGACGCCCAGATCGCTGGCCTTCTCGGGCGAGCGCACCAGCGCCACGATCGGCTCGCCAGTCGACTTACGCTTCAGGCTTTCGATGACGAGGCGGCCAAGCTGGCCGGTCGCTCCGGTTACGGCGATGGTCATGACAATTCTCCTTCGATGACGCGTTGAGATCAGTTGAAACGGAAGCCGGAGATGGCGGTCGACAGGACTTCCTCGGCATAGACCCGGGCGCCTTCGCCTTCGGCCGCGCCGGCCGCGACCATCAGGGGCAGCAGATGCTCCTCCTTGGCCGTGGGATGGGCGAACCGCGCCGAGGGCGCATCGGCCCAGTGCGTAAGACGCTCGGCCCGCTGCGGGCCGTCCAGCTCCATGCTTTCGGCCAGCCATTGGTCGAACGCCTGCGATCCCGGTGTCGAGCGCGGATCGCCATAGGCGCGCATGTTGTGGAAGCTCATGCCAGAGCCCAGGATCAGCACGCCCTCCTCACGCAGCGGCGCGAGGGCGCGGCCTGCAGCGACATGGAGAGCCGGGTCCAGCCCGCGCTCGACGGACATCTCGATCAGCGGAATATCCGCATCCGGAAAAGCCACCTTGAGGGGGACGAACACGCCGTGATCCAAGCCCCTGTTTGCGTCGACAGAGGAAGGGATACCCGCATCCTTGAGCAGGGCCGCGGCACGGGCGGCGAGCGCTGGTGCGCCCGGCACGTCGTAGCGCAGCTGATAGGTATGGGGCGGGAAGTTGTAATAGTCGTAGATCAGCTCGGGCCGTTCGGCGCCGGTCAAGGCAAAGCCGTCCGTCTCCCAATGTCCCGAGACGACGAGGATAGCCTTGGGCTTCTCGGCAAGCGAGTTCGGCAGGCTGCGCAGGAACGCTTCCATACCGCTCCACACGCCGCGCGGATCGTCCATGAAGAAGCAGGGGCCGCCGCCATGCGGGATGAAGTAGGTGGGCTGGACGCTCATGGTCATAGACTCCGGTGCAGGCGCCATGGGAGGCGACCTGGATCATTGTTCGATCTGTTGATCGGAATATGTGCCTGCTATCGCGCAATGATAATCTGTCGGGTAGAAGGATCACCTTCAACCACGGGTATGAAGTCATGGCGGATCGGTTGACGGGTATGGACGTGTTCGTGCGGGCGATCAGGCTCGGTGGCATCTCTGCCGCCGCGCGTGATCTGCAAATGTCACCTGCGATGGCGGCCAAGCACCTGGACGCCCTCGAAGCGCGGCTCGGCACCACGCTGGTCCAGCGCTCGACGCGTCGACTGTCGCTGACCGAGGCCGGCACCGACTATTTCGAGAAGGCCGAACGTATCCTCATGGAGATCGGCGAAGCCGAGGCGGAGGCATCGTCGCGGTCGATCACCGCGCAAGGGCTGCTGCGCGTCAGTGCGCCCGCCACCTTCGGCGTCCTGCACCTTGCCTCGCTCGTCCCGGCATTCGCCGCGCGTCATCCCGAGGTGACGATCGAACTGGGGTTCAACGATCGCTACGTCGACCTCCTGGAAGAGCGATGGGATGTCGCGGTCAGGATCGGGCGCCTAGCCGACAGCGCTCTCGTTGCACGCAAGCTCGTGGCGATGCGTGTCGTGCTGTGCGCGGCGCCCTCCTACCTGGCGCGGTGGGGAACGCCCACCCGCCTGGCCGATCTTGGCGATCACGATTGCCTCGGTCACACCAACGCGTCGCTGGCAGGAACGACATCGTGGGCGTTCGGCAAAGACGGGACGGTAAAGGTGCCGATCTCCGGATCGATGTGCTCCGACAATGGCGAGGCCCTGGTTCGCGCTGCTATCGCGGGCCAAGGGCTGGTCTATGGACCGCGCTTCATCGCGGCGGAAGCGCTTCGAACCGGGCAGCTTGTCGAGCTTGCGCTGGACGAGCCGCCCATGATGCTGGGCGCGGCATACGCCATCACCCATCCCACCAGGCGACCAGCTGCCAAGACGCGGGCGTGGATCGATTTCCTGGCCGGAACACTGCCGGATCTTGGCACGGATTGGTGAAATGCCAATGGGTACTGTACCTTGAATGACGCCTGGGAGACGGCGTTTGCTTTCTTGAAACACCTTCCCCACCGGGACGAGCGTACGGAGAGCGAGGCCGCGAGTGCGCAGCTGGACCGTCCCAAGTCGCGCCCCCTATCGCTCTCTACCAAGCTCGACCGCGTAGATTGGTCCGCGACCAGTTGAGGTTTGGGGCTCGCCGAGGCCTGGGCGTTCCCCGAACTCAATGCGGTCCGCCAGATCACGATGCAGCGCCACGAGCTCTGGTGGGGTCACGTCGCCCTGCGATGGGCCTATATGCCGTTCGGCTGCGGCGAATAGGTCGATCACACCGGCCAACTCGGGGTCGGCATATAGCGCAGGACTCTCCCCAGCCCGCCAGAGGGTTGCAAGCTCTTGCGATCGTTCGAAACACGAAGCAGCGGATCGATCAGCCGCGCGGGTAGTGCGCGGGCGGGCGGGAGCGCAAGCGCCGCGGCCCTCAATCTGGGCTCGGGTGATCGCGGCGAGCCTGTACCGTAGGAGCCGACTTTCCGGGGTATCGGTTGGCGACGGGGTTTGTTGCCGCGACAGGATTGCGATCAGTTCGGCGGTGCCGGCTTCTCCAGCGATCCGCCGCCAGACCGAAAGCGCCCGGGCCTCGGATGCAAGGTCCGGCTGCTGAAATAGGACATACTGCTCGAACAGGGGGTTGTCTTCAACATGCACTGGCAGCGGAGCCCGCTGGCCAAGCGCCGCAGCACGGGTGAACGCAACCATCTCACCGGTTGCCTTGAAGGCTTTGATCTGTTGATTCCGACTTTGCTCAATTGCGGCCGACAGCTGGGTTGCGACGAGCTCCAGCCCGGATGAAAGCTCCTGGTGCCCATCCTCAAGGCTCGCACTCGCCTGTTCGACAAGCCCGCTCAGAGATTCGATCGCGTGCCTTTGCGCATTCGTCTCTTCGACGGTCCTATCCAGGACGGGGACGATCAGGCCCAGCCATTTATGGGTTGCGTCGTCTCCCTCGATCACCCTGGCGAGGATCGCCTGTTGGAACGGGATCAGGTCGACGAGCGGTGCAATGCCAGCATTTACCACGTCGAGCCTGCGGTGGATTTCGCGCTGCGTTTCTTCGATGCGCGTATTGCTGCCTGCGAGCGATGCAACCTCCCCCCGTAGAAGCGAGATCGCATCCATGATGGCTGCGAGGGCGACGCTGGAGGCCTCAGAACTCATCGGCCAGGCCCATCCCTGTCTCGATTGCGGTCACGCTCCCGCTTCTCGCGATCACGATCTTCCGCCTTACGGACGATCCCGCTGGCGTGGCGAAGATCGATCGGTTGTGCAGGCGTAGCGATCTTGTCGGTTATCTCGCGCAGACGATCGCTGAGCGTCTCGCCGCGTTCGCTGTTGTCGCGCTTGCCTGGATCACTGCGGGATTTCTCGACAACCTTCCTGATCCGGTCGGCAACGTCAGGAGTGCTCGAACCAGGCGCTCCGATCGTCGCCGATGGCTCTCTCGGTGGCGATGATCGCGCCGCGAGTTTCGTGTGCAGGGCCTGCAACTCGTCGATGCGGGTATCAACAAGCGGCGTGATGGTCGGGACTCGTGACGGCACTGGCGTCGTGCTGCGATCCGCGCGCTCTATGGCGGGATCGACCGGCCCGCGATCGATTCTCAGTGAGTTGGGCTGCGGTTCTGGCATGGTAGCAACGAAACGCTCCAAGCTTTGCGCCACGAGGTGATCGGCTGCCAGAGGTGATGCCGACAGCTCCGTGATCGAGTGCATGTACGTCGCACGAACGGTCGCCTGACGCTCGGCGAGGAAAGTCTTCACCGGGTCGGCAATACCGTGGGTCCGATACCGCTGAGCACGTAGCGCGCGTGACTTGTCGAGCTGGGGCACCTGCCCTTTGCCCCGCATTTTGATCGCGGCAATGGGCTCGTGTCGGGGATCGATGCCACGCGCTCGCGCCGGCGTTGCATTGGCCTCGACGCCCCGTCCACGTAGTTTTTCGGCGAACCGCTGACGATATTGAAACAGGTCATCGCGATTGGGATGAAAGCGTCGACCGTCGTGATCGCGACGAGCAATCGTCAGGTGAACGTGCGGGTGATCGCGATCGACATGGAGGGATGCAACCCAGGACCGATTGGCAAATTCCTCACGAGCAAAGTCCAGCGCAGCCCCCTTCAGGCGCTCCGGATCGGTCCCGGTCGGCATCGAGAGGATCATTGAAATCGACGTCGCGCCCTTTCTCCTGGCATCACCATCCATCTCGAAATCATGCCACTCCTTCGCGAGGAGTTGCATGTCCCGGCCGTCCCGAAGCACGTCGCCTTCACTTGTTTCCAGCCCGAGTTCCTTGCCGTCGCCGTAGCCGAGACGGCTGATATAAGCGAAATTCGCCAAGACATGCCCACCGCCGTGCTGACGGCCCGTTATGCGCACAACGGCCTCGGGCACGCGCCTCGACGTTCGGTCGGCAGCCATCACAGCACGACCGCTCATGCGGGTCTGGGAGCCGCCTCCGAATGCAGCCTTTGCCTGAAAACCAGGCCGTGCCGCAGTCGATCCCGCCGCCTTGGGGAACAGGGATGCGACCGCTACACTTAGGATCGTACCCCCGCCCTTCGTGGATTTCGGGCTACCACCACCGGTGCCGAGACGATACTTCTTGGGGGGTGCGAACACCCCCGCCATCGAGTCCAGCGTGCCAGGAGAGAAGCGAAAGCTCACTCGCTTGCCTCGCCATCACGCCGGGTCCAGTATGCGATTTCACCGCCAATGGATGCGGCTAGAACGCGACGGGTTTTCCATAAGACCCTCCTCACCTCCGCACACTTCTCGGTCAGCGAGGCGGCAATCCGTCCGATGTCCAAGGAGCTCTCAGGCTGGTTCGCGGCGTTCATCGCATGGACGGCCTGATTGATATTTCGGCCGATGGCGAGGACCTGCTTCCGCACCTTCACGATCTCGGTCTGTGTTGTAGGGGCCAATCTGAGAAGGGCGGCCTTATCCCAGAGCTGCCAACGCAGCGTCCGCTTGATCCACTCGTTGCGGGTAAGGTGCATGGGGCCGGCCACAGCGTCGATGCTCTCGATCTCGCTGCGGTATAGGCGGATCGTTACACGAATGCGGTCGTCGGGATGCCCCCGCCCCTGCACCGGCATGACGGGAACGTCCTGGCTGTCCTCCGACACTACGGCGCGGAGCAGTACGTTTAAAATCCAGGCGCTTCGCGTTTGACCGTTCGCCGCGGCAATGCGGTCGATCTCCGACGTGAGGTCATCTCCGAGCCTGACTGTGACCTTCATCGTTCGAGCCCCGTGCAGCGGCGCCTCATACGCCAATGTCCGACATTGGTGCCATGAGGTGTATCCTGCCATCCCTAATAGTTAAGTCGTCCCCATACTAAAATCAGCTTTGTGGAGTGATTTCATTCCATACGCGGAGTGGAGCGTGCTCGTTGATGAGGCGGCCCAAACTTCCGATGTGGAACTTGGAAGGTATGGCTTTGAGTCATTGCGATACTTCGGGGTATCGACACTGCGACGAACGGCGCTTTCTAATTACGCGACGAGCCGGCTGGTAATCTTCGCGCGGTTCAATCATGATGCGGCAGAAGCGGACGACTAAGTCAGAGGGAGCCGGCGAATGCCCCGTGCGAAGGCCAACAGTGACGACCTGGCGACGATCGTAGCAAGGCGAGAGGCACTGCTTGCCGAACTCGCACGCGTGGACGAACAGGCCAAGGTCGCCAAGGAGGCCGCGCGCGATGCGGGCAGGCCGGTGCTTCTGGCCGCGCTCGACCGGATCAAGATCGCTGCGATCGACAAATCGGATGCGCGCATGATCGCGGCGGCACTCGCGGCGCATGGCGGCAAGGCCGTCGCGGAACGTCTTGCCGAACTGTCGAACGGATAGTGCGTCGCCTACCGATGCCTGGGGGAGTGAGCAATGTTCGAGATCGAGGCAAATCGGCGCTGAAGCCGTCGAAGTGGATTCGCTAATTCTGGCGGACCAGTCGGGGCAGGTCAGCCGCGGCGGCCACGGCCCGGGGTCGAATTTTCGTCGCCTAACCCGAGCGTTGCTCCCCCCCTACCAACCTTATGCCGATGCGCTGCGGAAGAACCGCAGGGCGTCGGCCCGGCGTCAGTCGTTCGCTCGTGAAGTCGGCCTGCCGGAGCGGCATGGCTTGCTGGGCTGAAGGGCAATCGAGGATCCATTAGCGATCCGTGCCTCGCCCCTGGGGGCCGTCTGACAGACGTTTCGATGAACGTCGTGGCGTTAGCGCTGCCCAACGGGAGCGCTTCCCGCTTCCCGCGGCCCGCTTCCCCCCTGCCCTGCCCTTCGATGACGCTGCCTGCCTACTTGGCAGCGTCGGTTTTCCGCCGCTCTTCGGCTTCCGCATAATCGAGGAGAAGCGTCATCGCGTCGCCTTTGGACAGACGGTTGCGCCAGACGAAGTCTTCGAACCGGGAGCGATCCTCAGGGCGGCACCGAACGTGTACGGCGTCGGTAAAGGTCGCCTGACGGACCTTCGGCGCGGGACGCTGCGGGGCGGCGGGCGTCGGCTTCTCGGAGCGGAAGCCAAGCCCCTCCCCTGCCGCTTTGGCGGCAGCAAGTTGCTCGGGCGTCGGCATTGGGAGGTCGTCGTCGGCAGCGAAGCTCGCGATCGCCCGCCGGGATGGGGCTGGCTTATCGGTCATGCGCCGAGTCCTTCCTTGAGTAGGGTGACGACATCGAAGGCAAACGCATTGGCGTTTTGACGCGCGCTGTCGAGCGACCCGACATCGGCAGCCGTCATGTCATCAAGCGTACCGCCCATGCTGAACAAGCCCCGAAAGGCTCCCCGTTCGGCAAGCGCGGTCGGCACCATCGGGACGCCCGCGTCCTCAAGATTATTGACGACCGCTTTCAGGTCTCGGGGCCACAATCGGGTCGAGGCGGGCGTGCGGGTCAGGACTGCGGCATAGGCCAGCGGCCGCTGACGAGCGGTGCCTGCATTTCGGACCTGCTTGAAGGCTCGTGCCGCTTCCATCGCGTCCAGCTCCGATCCCTGGATCGGCACAAGGGCGAGATGGGACATCATGAGCGCGTTCGTTGCGCGCGCACTCGCCTTCCCTTCCAGATCAACGATCACATAGTCAGCGCGCTTGCGGGCCGCGTCGATCGTATTGATGATCTCGTCCTCGTCGATCTCGGCGACCACTTCGATATTGGCGGGCTTTCCGTCCTTGGCCGCCCAGCGCGTCAGCGGGAAATTGGGGTCGGCATCGATCATGACGACGCTCGATCCCTTTGAGGCGAGCACCGTCGCGAGGATGAGCGAGGTTGTCGTCTTACCCACCCCGCCTTTCGGGGAAAGCATGGTTATAACCGGCATCAGCCAAGTCCCTCTGAAGCTATGTGACCGGGCGCATGTGGAACAGCGCGCCGCTCGCGAACATGTACCTGAAGTGCCATAGAAAAACATTGGAGACAAGCTTACACCGGCCGCTTGTGGCCATTGTATACCTGTTTATTTTGCGCACATGTTCACACGGACCAGGCTCTTGGGTTCGCAGTCATGAAGCTGGTGGCCCGAGACTCCTCTGTAACCCGGTGAGCCACGGTGACGCGGCCCCGTCGACTGCGTGCCGTCTCATCTCGCCCAAGGGCTACAAACCCATCTCCGCACCGGCTCTCGACACTTGCTCAGTCAGGCAACATGCGCACTTCGCTAACATGCTAACGTGGCGCACTTGCGCATTTTGTGCGCATGTTTATTCGGTGAACATGTGCATCTTGCATCCACCGCGCCCGAGGGCACGTGTGCGCTTGTGACACCCAGTGCGCTTTGCGCGCCTGTTCGCCTAGTCTGGCATTATCGACCTCGTGGTCCCTCCCCCACCCCGATCGGCGGCAGTATCAGACGCGTCTGTTCCCTTCCCGATCTCCCGGGACACCTCGCTGTCCGATCCCCATCCAAAATGTCGATCCATGCGGCGTGAGCAAGCGCTCCTCGTGAGCATGTTCACACCGTGGGCGTGCGCATCTTGGCCGCTTGCTCACTAGGGTTACATGTTAGAGGAGTCTGCGGTCTGTGCGACCGAAACCAATCAGCGGTGGTGCCGATGCATATTCGTCCGGAAGGGAAGGGGTCATCGGCCTCCTCCGAGGCGGCCCGGACGGGCCGGTCGCCCCCCGGTCGTTCGCTTGCTCTAACGCAGCGCTCGTCCGTCATCCGCCCAAAAGGTTGCCGCTTCGAGAATACCGCCTGATGTGGTCACACATCCTATATGTGACGCATCTGCCGCATGTTCACGATGTGCACCTGCGGCAGTTGCGCACGTGTGGCATTCGACGCGTCCTCAAGGGCCCTTCCACGCCCTTGATAGCTTGGCCGCCCTAAGCCTGGTTGGCCGCCTTAACAGATCCAAGACGAATATGTTCACAGCGCGCGCCTTGACTACATGTCTACATTGCTCACACGCCCGACAAAATGACCATGTTCGCGATGCCCACATGCGCACTGGGCCCACATGTGCACTTTGCACACTTAATATTGCGGTGCTCAGACCGCCATCGCGAACGTGGCGCGGTGCCGGCGTTCCGATCCGCTAACGCCACCCTCTAAAGCTTGCCCACGACGCCCTGAGCGAAGGTGAGACGTCTTTGCCAAAGGAGAAACGGCGGGGCAGGGTGCCATCGCCGGAGTGCATGGCGCCGACCGGTCCGATCGCCCGGCGTCGGACCCGGGTGCTGATGCCATGGTCCGGCGCTCTCGACGAGCCAGGCGGATGACAACTGACAAGCTCGAACCTGGGGCGGAGCCACCATCGCGGTAGGGAAGCCGGCGGCGTGCCCCGTAGAACACGCCGTCGCTTCGGAACCGGGTGTTGGAAACCAAGAGTGAGCTTGGCGCGAACGCTTGTGGGTTAGCTGCTGCCCAGGCGACGGCGAGAGGCGTATCCTTTTTCGGTCAACGGTGACGGGAAAGGAGCAGGTCATGTCGAAGAAGATCGTGGCGCCGGCCTATGTCGCGGCGATGGCGCGGGCGGAGGCGGATC
>JAAIGG010090860.1_pt1 | contig 29240 bp, 29 predicted proteins | sample 6487391 | NCBI WGS metagenome assembly JAAIGG01 (sample SAMN13974130, study PRJNA590717) | phyllosphere metagenome | biome: asymptomatic weeds; feature: pooled weeds collected from a community garden; material: weeds; isolation source: pooled asymptomatic leaves from various weed species from...
AAGGAGCGTCTTTTGGCCACGTTGGGAATGTCGCCCGCCGACAAGGAAGCCGTCACCGCCTTCCGCCGCGATGTCGTCGAGCCGTCGATGACCAAGCTGGTCATCCTGGACTTCTGGGCGGAATGGTGCGGGCCGTGCAAGGCGCTGGGCCCGACCCTGGAAAAGGTCGCGGAGGCCTATGCCGACAAGGGCGTCGTGCTGGCCAAGATCGACACCGACAAGAACCAGTTCATCGCCAACCAATTCCAGATCCGCTCGATCCCGACCGTCTATGCGATGTTCCAGGGCCAGCTGGTCGCCGACCTGACCAGCGCGCGCACGGAAAGCGCGCTGCGCGCGACGCTCGACCAGCTGCTCAAGCAATTGCCGATTCAGTCGGAGGCGGCGGACGCGGCGGCCGAGCTGGAACCGCTGATCGCGATGGGCGAGGAAGTGCTGGAGGCGGGCGATGCCGAGCGCGCCCTGTCGATCTTCGAGCAGTTGCTCGACATGGCGCCCGAGCATCCCGCAGTGCTGTCGGGCCGTATCCGCGCGCTGATCGCCGCCGGGCGAGTCGAGGAGGCCGAAGCCGCGACCGATGCTCTCCCCGAGGGGCTCGCCAACGACCCCGCCATCCACCGTGCGGTCGCTGCCGTGGCGCTGGCCCGGTCGGCGCCTCCGGCGGCGGACTATGCCGATCTGGCGGCCGAGGTCGCGGCCAACCCGGACGATCACGAGAAGCGCTTCGCCCTGGCGAATGCCCAGATGGCGGCGGGCGATCGGGACGGCGCGGCGGACAATCTGCTCCACATCGTCGCCGCCGACCGCAGCTGGAACGAGGATGCCGCGCGCCAGCAACTGCTCAAGCTGTTCGAGGTGGTCGGCATGACCGACCCCTGGGTGTCGCAGCAGCGGCGGCGGCTGTCCGCCATCCTGTTCGGATAAGGGGGGTGGCGCGGCTCTCGATCTTTCCGCTGGCGGGTGCGATCCTCTTTCCGGGGATGCCGCTGCCGCTACATATCTTCGAGCCGCGCTACCGGGCGCTTGTCTCCGACGCCATGGCGCGTGACCGGCGGATCGGCATGGTCCAGCCCTCGGGCGAGGGTGACACGCCCAGCCTTTATCAACTGGGATGCGTCGGCCGCATCGCCGAGGTCGAGGCGATGGAGGATGGCCGGTACAACCTCGTGCTGGAGGGCGTGTCGCTGTTCCGTATCGTCCGTGAGCTGGAGGTGACGACGCCTTTCCGCCAGGTCGAGGCGGAGCTGTTGCCGGTGGTGGACGAGGATCTGTTGTCGCTGGGACGTCGCGCCTCGCTGGAACAGGAATCGCGCCGCTTCGCCGAGCTACAAGGCTATGCGGTCGATTGGGACGCGGTCGGGCGGCTGGACGACGAGAGCCTGGTCAACGGCATCGCCCAGATCGCGCCCTTCGACGTGGCGGCGAAACAGGCGCTGCTGGAGGCGGTCGACCTGGAACAGCGCGCCGAGCTGATCATCCAGCTGATGCAGTTCTTCGGACGCCATGACGGCGAGGATCGGGTGACGTTGCAATGAGCCTGGACCCATGGTTGCTCGAACGGCTGGTATGCCCGGTCACCCGGACGCCTTTGCGCTATGACGAAGACGCCCAGGAGCTGGTGTCGGAGGCGGCGGGTCTGGCCTATCCGATCCGGGATGGGGTGCCGGTGATGCTGGTCGAGGAAGCGCGGGAGATTTGATCCCCCGGCCCCTGTCCAGTCTATTCCCCCTCCGTTCAGCCTGAGCGAAGTCGAAGGCCAAGGGAATCCCTGGCCGCCAACGTGGAACCTGCACTCCGACTTCGCTCAGTGCGAACGGGCCGGGGGAGGGGGGCACGCCCGGTGGAACGGAGGGTGGGATGGATCAGATGATCCTTCCCACCAACGCCACCAGCACGATGACCAGCGCTGCCACGCTGGAATAGAAGGTCAGCGCGAATCCGAACGCCCGTGCCGCCGCGCCGCGTGCGTAACTGGCCCAGAACAGCGTCCGTCCTACCGAGAACAGCGCGGCGAGCATGGGGATCAGCGCCCCCGACCCCTCCACCACCCAGGCGAGCGACAGATAGGCCGGGATGGCCAGCACCACCTGCTCCAGCGTGTTGCGCAACACGGCGTTGGCCATCGCGACCCGTGGCGAGTCGCCGCTACCGCCTGCCGCCGCATCGATATCGGCGGGCGATTCGAATCGCAGTGCGGCGACATGCCCGATCGCCGCCGCCAGCCACAGCGCCGCGACCGTCGCCGCCGCCACCGCGCGCAGCACCCGGTCGGTGGACGACAGCGGGCTCCCCACGCTCCAACTCACCGCCAGCGTCAGGATCACGACCGCCAGCGCGGCGGCCATGCCGCGCGCCACGCCGGTCTGGCGACGGTCTCTTACGGGTCCGCGAACGGGGCGGGTGGGGTGGCCGGGATCATCAGGCCCAAGGATCATAACTGCCGAAACTCCAGACATGGCCTTCGGGATCGCGTGCGGTGTAGGCGCGGCCACCATAGGGCTTGTCCTCGGGCTCCGCGAGGATCGTGGCCCCCGCCGCCTGGGCGCGCTCGGCATGGTCGTCGACGTCCGGCACGACCAGATACAGCTCCATGGTGACGCCGCCCGCCTGGGCCGGAGTCCTCGATCCGGCCAAGACACTATGGTCGGGATGGAGCGCGCTCGACACCATCACCATCCGGTCCTGCCGGAGCAGTTGCGCGTGATGAATGACGCGCGGATCGTCCGGATCGGCGAAGACCGACTGCCGCACGAATCCGAAGGCTTCGCAAAGAAAGATGATGGCGCGGGCCGCGTCCTCGTACCGAAGGCAGGGGATGATCTCGTGCCGCATCGCCATTCACCTCATGTGGGTCACACCATCACGCCCTGCAACAGGCGCGGCAATTGCCCGGTCTCGCCGCGCGCCTCGGCCATGAAGCGCTCTTTCAGCGGCGGGATATGGTTGATCGCGGTGATGCCCAGCCGCCGGATCGCGCTGGCGGTCTTGCCGGGGATGCCGAAGATGCGGTTGAAGCTGTCGGTCGCCACCGACACCATCAGCGTGTCGAGCCCGCGCCATTGCTGATAGCGCTGGAGCAGCGCCGCATCCCCCAAGTCCATGCCGGTCCGCTTGCCCTCGACCAGCACCTCGACCAGTGCGGCGACGTCGCGATAGCCGAGGTTCACGCCCTGCCCCGCGATCGGGTGGATGCCATGCGCCGAGTCGCCGACCAGCACCAAGCGCTCGCCGGTCATCGTCGCGGCGCGGTGGAAGCCCAGCGGATAGGCGGAACGGGGGCCGGCATGGGATAGCGGCCCCAGGAACCCGCCCATGCTCTTCTCCGCCTCTGCCAGGAAGGCGCGGTCGGAGAGTTTCAGCATCGCGTCGCCATCGCGCCCCGGCACCGACCAGACGATCGCCGAGCGATGTCCGATCTCGTCATCGGGCAGCGGCAGCAGCGCAAAGGGGCCGGTCGGATAGAAGATCTCGAACGCGATATTCTCGTGCGATGCTTCGTGGTGGAAGGCGCTGATGATCGCCTTATGGTCATAGGACCAGCGCGCGACCTTGATCCCCGCCGCGTCGCGGGTCGGCGACTGGCGTCCCTCGGCCGCGACCAGCAGGGGGGCACGGACGGTGGTGCCGTCGCTCAACTGCGCGGTGACGCCCGCCGGGCTACGCTCGACCGAAACCGCGCGGGTCTGCATCCGCAGGTCGACCAGCTCCGCCTCCTTGGCGGCCTCGTGGATCGCGCGGCGGAGCAGCTTGTTCTCGAACATCGTGCCCAGCGCGCCGTCATCGGCGTCGGGAATGAAGTCGAGCGCGCCGGGCTCCAGCCCGTCGCTGACCCGGATGTGCCGGATTTCGCAGCCCTGGCCCGTAAGCTTCGCGCCGATCCCGATCGCGTCGAGCATCCGCCAGCTCGCCGAGGCGACGGCGGAGGCGCGGCCGTCGAAGCCGGGGGCCAGGATCACCGCCGGATCGGCGGGATCGATGATGATCGAGGAAAGGCCATGCGCGGCCAGCCCGACGCCGAGCGTCGCCCCGACCAGGCCGCCGCCGAGGATGATGACGTCGCTATCCATGGACATGCTCCTAGCCCTTCCTGTCGTGCCAAACAATGTGGCAGGCGCTCGCGCCTTGACGTGGGAACCGTCAGAGGCGATGAATTTTCCCGGATTTTCGGACATTCCTGAAGGACAACACCCATGGCCAGCCGCGCGCAGCCGGTTCTATGGCGCGAGACGGTGAAGGCGGGGGCGGTGCGCAGCGGCGCGCTGGTCACGGCGATCGCCCTTTTCGCCGTCACGCTGATGCTGGTGCTGGCACTGGCCAGCTACCGGGCGAGCGACCCCGCGCTCAACACCGCCTCGGGCGCGGTACCCGCCAACTGGCTGGGCACGCCCGGCGCCTGGATCGCCGATATCGCGCTGACCCTGTTCGGCCCCGCCGTCGCGCTGATCCTGCCGGTCGGGCCGATCATCGCCACCCGGCTGTGGCGCGACCGCCCGGCGGGGCGTTGGGTGCGGATGCTGCGCCAGGCGGTGATCGGCGTGGCGCTGATGGCCTGTGCCCTGTCCTTCGTCTCCGACTCGGCGGTGCTGGCGCTGCCCGCCGGATGGGGCGGGGTGATCGGGCTGTCGGTCGCCGGTCTGGTGCGCTGGGCGCTGGGGTTCAGCGGACAGGCGCCGGTCGTGACCTGGGGCTCGGCGGTCGCTGGGCTGGCCTTCGGGCTGGGTGGTGCGCTGATCTGGGGCCGCAGCCTGGAACTCGACCTGGCCGAGCGCGGGCTGGCGCGGCTGCGCCGTCGCCGCACGGTGAGCGAGGATGGCGAGGCGGTGCCCTGGGACGATGAGGACGAGGCGCTGTATGACGAGGAGGAGGAAGAGGAGCCGCTGACCCTGGCGCGCAAGGCCGTGCCGGTGCGCGAGGAGCGCCCAGCTCCGGTCATCGCCGACCGCCAGATCGCGCCCGCCCCGGCGCGGCCCAAGGCGGCGGCGGACCGCGATGCGCCGTACCAACTTCCCAGCCTCGACCTGCTGACGCCCGCGCCGCCGACCCCGGCGGGGACGATCGACAAGGCAGGTCTGGAGCGCAATGCGCGGCTGCTGGAGAATGTCCTCGACGATTTCCGCGTCCAGGGCGCGATCGTCGAGGTCCGCCCCGGCCCGGTCGTCACCATGTACGAACTGGAGCCCGCGCCGGGCATCAAGGCCAATCGCGTCATCGCGCTGGCCGACGATATCGCGCGCAACATGTCCGCCATCTCAGCGCGCGTCGCGGTGATTCCGGGGCGCAACGTGATCGGCATCGAACTGCCCAACGCCAAGCGCGAGATGGTGTCGCTGCACGAACTCGCCGCGTCGCAGAGCTTTGCCGACCAGGCCGCGCAATTGCCCATCATCCTGGGCAAGAATATCGCCGGCGACCCCGTCGTCGCGGACCTTGCCCCCATGCCTCACCTGCTGGTCGCGGGTACGACCGGCTCGGGTAAGTCGGTGGGCCTCAACGGTATGATCCTGTCGCTGCTCTACCGCCTGACGCCCGAGCAGTGCCGGATGATCATGATCGACCCCAAGATGCTGGAACTGTCGATGTATGACGACATTCCGCATCTGTTGTCGCCGGTCGTTACCGATCCGGCCAAGGCGGTCCGCGCGTTGAAATGGGCGGTCGAGACGATGGAGGACCGCTATCGGCAGATGTCGTCGGTCGGCGTGCGCAGCCTCGCCAGCTTCAACGACAAGGTGCGCGCGGCCAAGGCCAAGGGGCAACCGCTCGGACGCAAGGTGCAGACGGGCTATCACCCCGAGACCGGCCAGCCGGTCTATGAGGAAGAAAAGCTCGAATACGAACCGCTGCCCCAGATCGTCGTGATCGTCGACGAGCTGGCCGATCTGATGATGACGGCGGGCAAGGAGGTCGAATTCCTGATCCAGCGCCTGGCGCAAAAGGCGCGCGCGGCGGGCATCCACCTAATCATGGCGACGCAGCGCCCCTCGGTCGACGTCATCACCGGCGTCATCAAGGCGAATCTGCCGACCCGGATCAGCTTCCACGTCACGTCCAAGATCGACTCGCGCACCATTCTGGGTGAGCAGGGGGCGGAGCAACTGCTCGGGCGCGGCGACATGCTCTATATGCCGGGCGGCAAGGGGATCGTGCGCGTCCACGGACCCTTCGTCTCGGACGACGAGGTGCACCGCGTGGCGGATCACTGGCGCTCGCAAGGACAGCCGGACTACATCTCCTCGGTCACGGAAGAACCGGCGGAAAGCTTCGCGCTCGACGGCGCGCCGACGGGTGAGGACTCGGCGGAGGACCAGCAGTACCGCGCCGCGATCCAGCTGGTGTGCGAGAGCCAGAAGGCTTCGACCTCCTGGCTCCAGCGGCAGTTGCGCATCGGCTACAACTCCGCCGCGCGGCTGATCGAGCGGATGGAGACGGACGGCATCGTCGGGCGGCCGGACCATGTCGGACGACGCGAGGTGCTGCGCGATACCGACGGGCATCCGATCTAGGCCCCACCTCCGTTCGCACTGAGCGAAGTCGAAGTGTACGCATGGCCGCAAAGCTCGGCCTCGGCCTTCGACTGCTTTCAGGCTGAACGGATGGTCGAATTAAGACCCCGCCGCCTTCAATGTCGCCGAATCGATATGCCAGCGTAGCTGCTCGGCGCTCGCGCCCGGCACGTCGTTGACTCGGCGCAGGACATATCGGCCGACGAAACGCTGCCGTCGGCCATCGTCCAGTTGCGCATCCACCGTCACCGGCACGGTGGCATAGATCGATCCGGCCGCCCCCTCGCTGGGCGGCATTTTGCCGATCGTCACGCGGGTCGCGCGGGTATCGGCGAAGCCCTTCTGGAAATCCGCGAAACGCTGGCCGGGTCGCCCGTCATTGCCCCATTGAATCCAGGCGGTGGCATAGTCGTGCGCGTTGATCGCCGAGTAATAGCGCCGGACGACCGCGGCGGCGGCGGCGTCGCTCTTGGGATCGACCGAACAGCCGTCGCTCTTGGCGGCATCGTCGCCCAGCAGCGCGCAACTTCGTGCGATCTCGTCTTCGATGATCGCGCAGCTATTGGCGGCGTTGCACGGCGGATGGGTGGCGGGCGAAACCGAGGTGCAGATCCCCACCAGCTTTTGCACGGCGGCCTGCCCCCGTTCGGCGGAGCAGGACAACACCGAGTCCGCGCGAGGCGAAGCCGCCGTCCTTATCGGCGCGGGGAGCGCGGCATTGTCGGGCCGGTCGCCTGCTGGTTCGGGCGATGGGGCGCTGCTATTGACGCTGTAGGTCTTGTCGTCGGTCGTGCCCTGCCCGCCACAGGCGGCCAATGGCATGAGCAGTGCCAGCGCGAGCCACGGGGCAATGCGGGAATCGATAGGAATCACCATGTCTCTCCGGCCTTGGGAGTCTTGCGCTCCATCAACGCCTCGGGATGATCCCCGTTTCAGCGAGTCAGCGGAACAGGGGGATCACCGCCCGAGGGCGGGGCCCCGCCGGTCGCGGTATCCCGGACTCCCGGGGCGACAGCGGCGGAAGAGGTCAGATCGTCGGTGCGGCGGGCGCGGGGGCCGTTTCGGGGGTGGCCTGTTCCTCCGCCGGGGGGGCGTTCGTCACCGGGGTGGTCACGATCGGAGCCGGGGCGGTGACGGGGGTGACCAGCGCGGCGTTCTCGATCAGGTCGAGCGCGCGTCGCGCCGCGACATAGCGCTGGGCGGCATGTTGCCAGGTCTGGGCGGCATCGGCGCCCGGCAGGCGGGCGACTTCGGCGCGGGCGGCCTCCACCTGTCCACCGTCGAGCAGGCGACGTGCGCGTGCCAGCCGGTCGGCGGGATTGGTGGAGGGCGCGCTCGCCTCGCGAATCACGATCAACCGCCCCAGTTCCTGGCGAAGCCCTTCCCACCAGCCGCTCGTGCCGTTGACGACCAGATCGGGGGCCAGCGTGTCGAGCCCCTGGCGAAGCGTCTCCAGTGTCACCGGCTGGCGCGCATTGCCGATCAGCACGGCGACCGCGCGCGGCTCGCTCGCACCGAAGCGCTGGCGGAGCTGCTCTTCGAGATAGCCGAGCGGCTGGCCGCGATCGACCGCCCGGCGCGCGGCGGCGGCGACCAGGATCGATTCGGCGCGCCCCGCCTGTGCCCCCGCCGCCGAGGCATCGGTGGCGATGGTCGCGGCGCGGGTTTCCAGCGCGGCGATCTGCGCAGCCAGCGCCGCTTCGCGCGTGGCGAGCGCGACCGGGTCGGTGGCACCGTGTGCGGTGTCGGCGGCGGGCGACCCGGTGGCGGCGGTGGCGCCCGGCTTGGCGCTGGTCACCGCGCTCGTCTTGGCGGTCGGGGTGTTGCCGAACCAGGACAGGTTGCGCATCGCATAGGCCATCAGGATCAGTCCGGCGGCGAAGGCGAGCAGGATCAGCGCGACGGTCGCGCCCGTACGGGGCCCGCGCGACGGCGGTCGGTCGGATGGCGCGAATTGGTTCATGCCCCGCTTATCCCCGTGGCGGCTGTCCGGGTCAACGCCCGCGCGGCGGCCAGCATCGCTTCGTCACGGGGCGCATCGGCGATGGCGACGGCGCGCCAGCCCGAACCCGCCGCCGCCGCGACCTTCGCGCTGATTGCGACGATCGCGATATCCTGGCGGCTCATCCCCACGTCATCGACCAGTTCGGCCAGCCGTGCGGCGGCGCGGGCGGAGTGGAGGAACACGATCTCGCCCGCCAGCGCGGTGATGGCGGACGGGGCCACGGGCACCGGATCGGCGGCATAGACGACCCGCACCATCGTCCCCGTCTCCACCCGGTCGCGCCCCGCCAGATGCAGCAGCCGGTCCAGCCCCATGCCCCGCGCCTGCGCCACCACGGCGGCGGCGTCATGCGAGCCGGTCAGCACCACCGACAGGCCCGCCCCTAGCGCGGCGGCGGCGGTGGCGGGGCCGACCGCGACGGCGGGACGATGGCTCAGCCGCGCAAGCCCCGCACCCGCCAGCCGCACGGCTTGCGCGCTGGTGAAGAGCAGCGCGTCGATCGTATCGGGATCGGGCGGGGTCCATGCGACCGCGCGGGTCGCGAAGAAGGGCAGGGACCGCGCCGCCAGCCCCTCCGCGCACAGGCGAGCCATCGTCGCGCCATGGCCGGGTTCGGGCCGGACGACGACGACCGCCATGGCGCTCAACCCCCGGCGAACAGGCGGCGCACCTCGGGCGGCGACCGGTCGAGCAGGTCGATCGCCAGCCGGGGCCCCAGTTCCTCGCCCCTGGCCCCTTCGATCCAGCCGCTCACCCGTGCGGAGCCATCCTCGGCCAGCAATTCGGCGCGCAGGGTCAGCATCTCCCCCGACAGCGAGGCGAGCGCGGCGACCGGGCTGTGGCAATCGGCGACCAGCGCGGCGAGCAGCGCGCGCTCCGCCATGACGCAGCCATGGGTCTCGTCATGGTCGATCGAGCCGATCAACATGGTCGCCGCCGCGTCGTCCGCGCGCGTCTCGATCCCCACCGCGCCTTGGGCGGGGGCGGGCAGCATCTGGTCGGTCGGCACCGCATGGCCGACTTCGCGCCCCAGTCGGTCGAGCCCGGCGGCGGCGAGCAGGGTCGCGTCCACGTCCCCGTTCGCCACGGCGGCGAGGCGCGTATCCACATTGCCGCGCAGCAGCGTGATGGTCAGGTCGGGGCGATGCGACAGCAATTGCGCGCGGCGGCGCGGGCTGCTGGTGCCGACCACCGCGCCGGGGGGCAGTTCGGCGATGGTCTCGACCCCGATCAGCCGGTCGCGGACATCGGCGCGCGGCAGCATCGCGGCGATGTGGAGCCAGTCGGGCCGGATCGTCTCGACATCCTTCATCGAATGGACCGAGGCGTCGATCTCGCCATCATGGAGGGCGCGGTCCAGTTCCTTGGTCCACAACGCCTTGCCACCGATCTCGGCCAGCGCGCGGTCCTGGACCCGGTCGCCGGTGGTCTTGATGGGGACGATCTCGACCGCATCCTCGCTCCACCCCTGCGCGGCGGCGAGGGCGGCGCGCACCATATGCGCCTGGGTGAGGGCCAGCGGCGAACCGCGCGTACCGAGCCGGAAACGAACCATGGCCATGCCTTTGCCGCATCAAGCCCCCCTTCGACAACCGTCCTGCGAAGGACTATGGGATGGGCCATGCTGATCCTGGGACTGGAATCCTCGTGCGACGAGACGGCCGCCGCGCTTGTCACCGATGACGGCCGCGTGCTGGCGCACCGCCTGTTGGGGCAGGAGGCGGCGCATGCCCCGTTCGGCGGCGTCGTCCCCGAAATCGCCGCGCGCGCGCATGTCGAGGCGATGGAGCCGCTGGTCGCCGCCGCCTTTGCCGATGCGGGCGTGACGCTGGCCGATGTCGATGCGATCGCCGCGACGGCGGGGCCGGGGCTGATCGGGGGTGTGATGGTCGGGCTCGTGACCGGCAAGGCGCTGGCGCATGCGGCGGGCAAGCCGTTGATCGCGGTCAACCATCTGGAGGGCCATGCCCTGTCGCCACGCCTGTCGGACCGGGAACTGGCCTATCCCTATCTGCTGCTGCTGGTGTCGGGCGGCCATTGCCAGTTGCTGCTGGTCGAGGGCGTCGGGCGCTATCGCCGGATGGCGACGACCATCGACGATGCGGCGGGCGAGGCGTTCGACAAGACGGCCAAGCTGCTGGGTCTCGGCTATCCCGGCGGTCCGCGCGTCGAGGCGGCGGCGCGCGAGGGCGATCCTTATGCGGTGCCCTTGCCCCGGCCCTTGAAGGGCGCGGCGGAGCCGCATTTCTCCTTCGCCGGGTTGAAGTCGGCGGTGGCGCGCGCGGTCGGGCATCACCGGCCGGAGGATATCGCCGCGTCCTTCCAGCAGGCGGTGGTCGACTGCCTGCTCGATCGTACCCGCCGCGCGCTGGCCGAGGTGCCGCCGGTCACCGCCTTGGTCGTCGCGGGTGGTGTGGCGGCGAACGGCGTGATCCGGGGCGCGCTGGAGACGCTTGCCGCCGAGCATGGCCTGCGCTTCGTCGCGCCGCCGCTCTGGCTGTGCACCGACAATGCCGCGATGATTGCCTGGGCGGGTGTCGAGCGGTTCCGCGAAGGGCTGACCGATCCGCTCGACACGCCGGCGAGGGCGCGCTGGCCACTCGATCCGGCGGCGGAGGCGGTGCGCGGTGCGGGGGTGAAGGCATGAGGATCGGGGTCATCGGCGCAGGGGCCTGGGGCACCGCGCTGGCGCAGGTGGCGGGGCATGGCGGACGCCCGGTACGGATATGGGCGCGCGATCCGGCGGTGGCCAAGGCGATCAATGCCAGCCACAGCAACCCGCTCTATCTGCCGAATATCGCGCTCTCGCCGAGCATCGAGGCGGTCAGCGATCCGGCGGCGATGGCGGAGATGGACGCGCTGCTGGTCGTAACGCCCGCGCAGGCCGTGGGTGCGGTGCTGGCGACGATGCCGGTCGGCACCAAGCCGCTGGTCCTGTGTTCCAAGGGGATCGAGGCGGGGACGCGGCGGCTCGTTGGCGAGGTCGCGCGGGCGCTCCACCCGGCGGCGCCGATCGCGGTGCTGTCGGGCCCGACCTTCGCGCATGAGGTGGCGGCGGGCCTGCCCACCGCCGTGACCCTCGCCTGCGAGGAACCGGAGCTGCGAAAAGCCCTGTCCGCCCGCATCGCCGCGCCGCATTTCCGGCCCTATGCCACCGATGACGTGACGGGCGCGGAGATTGGCGGGGCGATCAAGAACGTCCTCGCCATCGGCTGCGGCGTGGTCGAGGGCGCTGGGCTGGGTCAGAATGCCCGCGCCGCGCTGATCGCGCGGGGCTTTGCCGAAATGACGCGCTTCGGGCTGGCGCGGGGCGGTCGGGCGGAGACGCTGGCGGGGCTGTCGGGCCTGGGCGATCTGGTGCTGACCTGTTCCTCGACCGCCTCGCGCAATTTCTCGCTGGGCGTCGGACTGGGGCAGGGGCGCTCGGCGGCGGAATTGCTCGCGGACCGGCGGACGGTGGCGGAAGGGGCCTTCACCGCCCCTGTGCTGCGCCAGGCGGCGGCGGAAGCAGGTGTCGACATGCCGGTGTGCGAGGCGGTGTGCCGCCTGCTGGAGGGCGCGGCCGTGGGCGAGGTGATCGGGGCACTGCTGGCGCGACCTCTAAAATCGGAAGGGGCTTAACCCCCCCTCCTTTCAGCGTGAGCGTAGTCGAAAGCCACGCCGAAACGCCTACCAAAAGGGTTTCCTGGCAACGGGATGCCCTTCGCCTTCGATTTCGACGCGATACGCCGAAGTTTATCCTGAGCGGAGGGGAACAGATCAGCGTAGCACCTGCCGCGCCAGGGCCCCGCACGCGGCATTCTGCGCCTTCGGGCCCGAATCGCCGGTGATCGCGCGGCCGATCGATTTGAAGATATTGCCGACCGACTTCACCTCCCTGGGGATGACGAGGTCCGGCTTCTCCAGCGTTCCCCCCACCGTCGCCGCGCCCGCCAGCCGCAGCGTCACGCCCTGCTTGGGCGCACCGGTCAGGCGAAGCGCCAGCCGCTCGTCGGGGAAGGTCACCGTTCCCGTCCCGTCCAGCCGACTGCGCGAGGTGTCGACGATCAGCGGATCGGCGCGGCCCGTGCCGTTCCTCATATCCACGCCCAGCACCAGACAGCGCAGGGTCGCGCGCCCGCTATCCCCCATGAACGCCGCGCCCGCATCGAAACCCAGGGCCGCCGCATAGCGATCGGGCAGCGATCCGTTCGCGACGACCAGCCCGATCCGTCCGTCCGATCGCCCGACCGCGTCGCGCACCGTCTCGCCGCTGCCCGCCAGCATCGCGCGGGCGGCGACCTGGCCGGTGATGGCGGTCTGTCCCGACAGCGACAGCACGCTCGCGCCCCGCAGGCGGAGGTCGAGCGACAGGCGCGGCACCTTTCGCCCGTTGCGCTGGTCGATCACCGCCCGTCCCGTCACCAGCCCCTCGCGCAGCGCCATGCGGATATCGCCGATAGTCAGCAACTGATGATCCATCGTCATCCGCCCGGCCAGCCCGGTGATCGGCGAGGAGCCTTGCGCGCTGACCACCCGGCCGACCTTGAATCGGATCGTGCCGTCGGTGGTGTCGATCTTGGAGATGTCGATGCGCGTATTGGGCACCAGTCGCGGCCCGATCCGCCGTTCGAGCGCGGCGGCCTCCGCCCGACCCTGCGCCGAGGACAGGTCGTCGAAATCGAGCTGTCGCGCCGTCACCTCGCCGTCGAGCAGGGTGCGGCCTTGCTTCTTGTCGACGGTCAGCCGCCCGGCCAGGTCGGATCGGCCGATGCGCCCCTTCAGGTCGGTGATCGTCCAGCGCGGGCGTTCGTGGCGGACATGCGCCGCCAGTTCCACCGGGCGGGTCTGGAACAGCCCGGCCTCGATCACCGCGTCGATCCGCTTCAGGTCGTCGGCCCTGGCGGTCAGGTCCAGCGTCATGGCGTCGGTGTCGAACGGGCGATCCATCGTGCCGCGCGCCACCATCGACAGGGTCTCGCCGGTGATCGTCGCGGCGAAGGGCCAGCGTCCCGGCTTCACCGCCGCGCCCGTGAACATGATCCGCACCGGCGCGCCGCGCACCGAGCCCGGCCCCTCCGCCCGGACGCCCTTGTCGGGATCGGCGACGATACGCAGCGTCGCGTCGCGATCCTGTTTGGCGTCGCGATAGCTGATCACGCCATCGGTGATGACCAGCCCTTGCAGGTCGGTGGAACTGCCGCCTTCCTCGGGCGCGCCGGGGCGGGACCAGTTGGTGCCCCCCTGCTTGTCGCGGACGAGCGCGAGGCGCAGGCCGGAGACGCGGATATCCTCCGGCACGAAGGCGCCCTTCAGCAGCGGCCAGACCGAAAAGCGGATTTCCGCCCGGCGCAGCGTCGCGAAATCTCCCTGGCCCACCCAGGCGGCCTGCGGAATGCGCAGGTTCTCGACCGCGATGATGGGGTGGAAGCCGATGCCGTCGACCCGGTGGACCGATCCGATGGTGACGGGCCGCCCGAACCGCTCGGTCGCCTCGCGTGTCACCGCCCCGCGCAGGATACCCCAGGGAAAGACCGCCAGCAGCAACAACAGGAGCAGCGGCAACGCCACCAATGACCCCAGCGCGATCCGCCCCCAATGCCGCCGCCGTCTCACCGGACGATCCGTTTCCTGTTCCATGTTAGGCGGGACGCGCGATACGGTACTTCGTTCCGGCTGCGTCAGGATCGCCGCGCAATGATTGCCCCGAGGGCCCCTGCGCCCTAGATATGGGGCCATGGCCATCAGGAGCTGCGTACGTTGATCCTCATCCTTCAAATCCTTCAGATACTGCTCAACGTCGTCTGGTGGGTGATCATCGTGCAGGCGATCCTGTCCTGGCTGATCGCCTTCAACGTCATCAACACGTCGAACGACTTCATCCGTTCGGTCTGGTATGCGCTGCAACGCATGACCGATCCGCTCTATCGCCCGATCCGGCGCATCCTGCCCGATTTCGGGGCGCTGGACCTGTCGCCGATGGTTGTGCTGCTCGCCGTCATCATCCTCGGCAAGATCCTGGATACCGCCATCGCGCAGCAGATGTACGGGGGCGCGGTCGTCGTCGGCTGAGCCATGCCCGCCTGGACCCCGCGTGATGACGGCATCCAGATCGCGGTGCGCGTCACGCCACGTGGCGGCCGCGATGCGCTGACTGCCGGGACGGAGGAGCATTTCGCCGCGCGCCTCTCCGCCCCGCCGGTGGACGGGGCGGCCAATGCGGCGCTCGTCCCCCTGGTCGCCAAGCATTTCGGCGTGCCCAAGCGCGCGGTGACGATCGTGGCGGGCGATACGGCGCGGCTCAAACGCCTGCATGTCGCGGGCGACCCGCAAAAGCTGGCGCGGCTGGCCGAGGCGCTTTATGGCGGGTGCCCATGACCTCAAATACCCCAATGACCGGCGCCACGATCATCGACGGCAAGGCGTTCGCCGCTGGCCTCCGCACCCGCATCGCCACCCAGGTCGCGAGCTTCCGCGAAAAGGCGGGCCGCGCCCCGGGCCTGGCGGTCGTGCTGGTCGGCGAGGACCCGGCCTCCAGCGTCTATGTCCGCTCCAAGGGCAAGGCGACGCGCGAGGCGGGGATGGAGAGCATCGAGCATCGCCTGCCGGTCGATACCGACCAGGCGACCTTGCTCGCGCTGGTCGCGCAGTTGAACGCCGATCCGACCGTGGACGGCATCCTCGTCCAGCTTCCCCTGCCGGGCCAGATCGACGCGCAGGCGGTGATCCAGGCGATCGATCCCGACAAGGATGTCGACGGCTTTCACCCGGTCAATGCCGGGCGTCTGGCGACGGGTGTCGAGGGTTTCGTGCCCTGCACCCCGCTCGGCTGCCTGATGCTGCTCAAGAGCATCCATCCCAGCCTGTCGGGCATGGATGCGGTGGTGGTGGGCCGCTCCAACATCGTCGGCAAGCCGATGGCGCAGCTCCTGCTCGGCGAGAGCTGCACTGTGACCGTGGCGCACAGCCGCACTCGCAACCTGGCCGAAGTGATCGGGCGTGCCGATATCGTCGTAGCGGCGGTCGGCGTGCCCGGGCTGGTCAAGGGCGAATGGATCAAGCCGGGCGCCAGCGTCATCGATGTCGGCATCAACCGCACCGAGACGGGGCTGGTCGGCGACGTGGAATATGATGCGGCGGCCGAACGGGCCGGTGCGATCACCCCGGTGCCGGGCGGGGTCGGGCCGATGACGATCGCGGTCCTTTTGCGTAACACTTTGGTCTCGGCGGGACGGCGCGAGGGCGTCGCGATCGACCAGTCGGCGCTGTAAGGCGGTGCTCGAACTCTATATCTCCTCGCTGATCACCTTCTTCGTGGTGATCGATCCGCCGGGCTGCGCGCCGATCTATGCCGGGCTGTCGGCGGGGGCGACGCCGCAGCACCGCCGCGCGATGGCGATCCGCGCGGTCGTGGTCGCCTCGGTCATCCTGTTCGTCTTTGCGCTGTTCGGCGAAGCGCTGCTGCATGGTCTCGGCATCGAGATGGCGGCCTTCCGCATCGCGGGCGGCATCATGCTGTTCCTGATCGCGCTGGAGATGGTGTTCGAGAAGCGCACCCAACGGCGTGAGGACCGCGCCGCCAAGGTCGCCGACGATCCGCACGAGGCGGAGGACGTCTCAATCTTCCCCATGGCGATGCCGATGATCGCGGGGCCCGGCTCGATCGCGACGGTCATGCTGCTGATGAGCCGCAATTCGGGGCTGGAGGCGTCTATCGTCGTGCTGGGCGCGATGGTGACGATCCTGATCCTGACGCTGGTCGCACTGCTGGCGGCGGGGCCGCTGATGCGGCTCTTGGGCGCGAAGATCGAAGCGGTGATCACCCGCGTGCTGGGTGTGCTGCTGGCGGCGCTGGCCGTGCAGTTCGTGATCGACGGGGTAACCGCGTCCTTGCGCTGATCCTCCCCGGCACGGGGAGGGGGACCGCCGCGAAGCGGTGGTGGAGGAGTGTACCGCCAGGGACGTCCCATGTGGCAGGCCCCCCTCCGTCAGGGCTCATGCCCTGCCACCTCCCCGTGTCGGGGAGGATATTTTTCTCAATCGATCCGGTACAGCCTCAGTGGCGACCCCTTGGGCAGGGGCAGCGGGGTGAGCCACTCCGGTACCCAGCCATGCGCCATCCGGTCGTAAAAGCCCCCCGGCGCCCGCGCCCGGTAATTGGTCGACTCGGCCATGTCGGGGCAGATCAGCAACAAGGTCGCGCCATGCCGCTTCATGATCGCGCGCGCCTGCGCCTCGCCGCCTTGAAAGGCGTGCTGCACGTCGAGGATCGCGTCGCCATTGCGGTGATAGGGTCCCGCGATCGCATCGTGATGGGTGGTGACGATCAGGCGCGGGCCCAGGTCGACGAAGGTGAAGATCGTCGCCTTGGGATAGGCGTTGACCCGTGTCAGCACCGAGGTGCGCACGCACTGCCCCGTCGCGCGATTGACCCGCGCGGCATAGGGGGTGGGCTGCGTCGCGGGCAGCTTCTTCAGGACCAGCGCGGCAAGGACGCCGGTCGGCACCAGGATCACGGCGACCATCAACGGCACGCGCAACAGCGGCGAGCGTAGCCGGTTGATGAGCGGCAGGAGCATCCACACCAGCGCCGCGACGCCGGGCACCGCCAGCATCTGCGCCGCCGGGGCCGCGCGCGCCTGCCACAACAGCATGGCGCAGGCGAAGGCGGTGAACAGCGCCACCGCGCTCCACCCGATCGTCCGCCGCTGCCACGCCGCCAGCGCGGCACCGATCAGCCCGATGACGGGCATGATCGCCATGGGCAGCGCGACGCGAAGCGGATGCTTGTAGATCGGCTTGGCCTCGCGGACATTGTTCAGCCAGTTGCGCTGCAACTCCGGGCTGACCTGTTCGGGGCGGGTCAGGCATTGCGGGAACAGGCTGGCGAAACCGCCGGCGATCACTGCCCCCGCGACCACCGCCAGACCCAGCCGGGCCCCGCGCGACTCGGGATTGATCCGAGCGAGCAGGAACAGCAGCGCGCCCGCCGCCACCGTCACCGACAGCCATACCGGGGTCAGCGCGTCGCAGCGCATCGCGTAATTGGCGTTGGAGGCGAAGGCGACGAACCCCGCCGCGCTCCCGCCGCCCAGGGTCAGGGCATAGATGGCCAGCCGCGGCGCCTCCGCCCGGTCCCAGACCCAGCGCAAGCACAGGATCGCGCCCGCCATCGCGGCATAGGGCAGCATCTCCAGCCCGATGGCCAGCGACACCGCGCTGGCCAGACCCACCATCGCGCCGCCGCGCCGTCCTTGCGGATCGCATAAGCCCGCGACGGTGACCGCCAGCATGGCGAGCTGCCACCCGTGATGGTCGATGCGCATCGGCATGTACATCAGCTGCGTCGCACTGGCGCACAGCAGCAGGACGATGCCCAGCGGCCAGAGATAGGGTTCGATCAACCGCCGGATCGTCGCCGCGATCGCCAGCATGGTGATCGACAGCGGGATGATCGGCGCCAGGCCGCAGGCGAGCCGCTCCGCCCAGGCAGGCGTGGTGAACAGGCGGAAGAACAGGATCAGCCCGGCGATCGGCAGGTCGACGATGCGGCTCCAATGGATGTCGAACCCGACCGGCGGGTTCAGCCGATACTGGCGCAGGTCGTACCAGCTCTGGCCCGCCATCCACGCGCGCACCTGCATCAGGCGCATATTGTCGTCGGTGTCACCCAGCGACCACCAGCGGATCTGGCCCCAGCGGTCGTACATGTACCAGGCGGCGACCGCGACCCAGGCGATCAGCACCCAGCGTCGCCAGTGCCGATCTATCTCGCCCTTCAGACGTTCCAAAGACGCTTCCCTCATACCCGCCCGCAGCTTAAGGCGCAGGACCATGGGCCCGCTCTATCGCGGGCGACGCAAAGGGCAAGGTCGGGGGCAAAGGCGGCGGCGTGGCGACTCTTCAGCACCAGATCGAACGATGGCGGGACAGCGGCATGCTGGGCCAGTTGATCCGGTTCGGCATCGCGGGCGGCCTGTCGACGGTCGTCTATTCGACGGTCTATCTGCCGCTGACCTATTGGGTGTTGCCGCACGACAAGGCCGTGCTGGCGGTGCCGCCAGCATTCCTGGTCGCGGTGATCTTCGGCTTCTTCCTGCATAGCGCGTGGAGCTTTCGTGGGCACGGCACCCGCGACTCCAGCGGCAAGCAGCATCTGAAATTCCTGGTGGTGCAGGGCTTCGGCCTTGCGCTGAACGCGCTCTTCACCTGGATCGCGACCGGGCTCCTACATCAACAACCCTGGGTCGCGCTGATCCCGGTGGTCACGATCACGCCGATCGCGACCTTCGCGCTCAACCGCCAATGGGTCTTCGGATAAGTTCATGGACCGTATCGTTTACGACCGCATGGCCGCGCACGACTCCACCCATTGGTGGTATCGCGCCCGCCGCGACATCCTGGCCGATTACCTGACCCGCTATGGCAAGCTGCCGGGGGATGCGCGCATCCTGGAGATCGGCTGCGGCACCGGGCACAACCTGCCGATGCTGGCGAGCTTCGGCACGGTCGACGCGATCGAGATCGACCCCGCCGCGCGCGAAATCGCCTCGCAACGCCTCGGCAAACCGGTCCAGGCCGCGCCGCTGCCCGACCTGCCGGGGATCGAGCGGGGAGCCTACGACCTGATCGCGGTGCTGGATGTCGTCGAGCATATCGAGGACGACGTCGCCGCCCTTGCCGCGATGAAGTCCTGCCTGAAGCCCGGTGGCAAGATCCTGATCGCGGTGCCCGCGCACCAATGGATGTGGTCGGCGCATGACGTGGTGAACCACCACCATCGCCGCTATTCCAAGGCGACGCTCGTCTCCGCCATCGAGAAGGCGGGCCTCAAGCCCCGCAAGCTGACCTATTTCAACTCGCTGCTCTTCCCGCTGGCCGCTGCCGCGCGCATCGCCGGGCGGCTGACGGGCCGCGACGACAGCGACGACTCGCCGCCGCCCGCACCGCTGAACAAGGCGTTCGAGGCGATCTTCCGGCTGGAGCGCCATCTGGTCGGCCGCGCGCCGATGACGCCGGGGGTGTCGATCGTGACCCTCGCGGAGCCTGTCTGAGGCTGGTTTTGGTGCGTGGCCTTCGACTTCGCTCAGGCTGAACGGAGGATGGTGTGCCGGGCTGGATATAAAACCCCGTTCAGCCTGAGCGAAGTCGAAGGCCAAGGGAATCCCTCGTAAATTCCGGTTCCGCTCCCCCGCTCGGCCGATTAGGGAGCCCCCATGCTGGACTTTCATCGCGCCGATCTGGCCCGACTGGCCGCGCGGGACCGATTGCGGATACTGGCCCCGCAGCGGGGCAAGGATTTCGCTTCCAACGATTATCTGGGGCTGGCGAACAGCCCCCGCCTCGCCGCCGCGATCACGCGCGCGGTCGAGGAAGGCGTCCCCGTCGGCTCGGGCGGCTCGCGCCTGCTGCGCGGCAACCACCCGGAGCATGAGGCGCTGGAGGCCGAGGCCGCCGCCTTCTTCGGCGCGGAGGCCAGCCTCTATTTTTCCTCCGGCTACACCGCCAATGTCGCGATCCTGGCGACTCTGCCGCAGCGGGGCGACCTGATCGTCCATGACACGCTTGTCCATGCCAGTATGCACGAGGGAATGACGTTGTCGCGCGCCCCGTCCGTGGCGGCGGCGCACAACGATCCGGCCGCTTTCGAGGCGGCGATCCGCGACTGGCGCGCGCAGGGTGGCAAGGGCACGCCCTGGATCGCGGTCGAGAGCCTGTATTCCATGGACGGCGACACCGCGCCGCTCGCCGAGTTGAGGGCCGTGGCCGAGCGGCATGACGCGATGCTGATCGTCGACGAGGCGCACGCCACCGGCGTCTTCGGCACGCGGGGGCAGGGGCTGTCTACCCCCGGCGAGCGGGTCGTTAGCCTCCACACCTGCGGCAAGGCGCTGGGCTGCGAGGGCGCGCTGGTCGCCGGGCCCGCCATGGTGCGGGATTATCTAGTCAATCGCGGTCGGGGCTTCATCTTCTCGACCGCACCGTCGCCGCTGATGGCGCGCGGGGTGCGAGAGGCCTTGCGCATCGTGGCCGACGAACCCGAGCGACGCGAGGCGCTCCACGAGCGGATCGCGCTGGCCGGGGAGCGGCTGGGTCCGCACGGCGCGTTGGCGCAGGGTACGCCGGTCATGCCGCTGATCCTGGGCGACAATGGCCGTACCATGCGCGCCGCCGAGGCGTTGCAGGCGCGTGGGCATGACATACGCGGCATCCGCCCGCCGACCGTGCCGGTGGGCGCGGCGCGGTTGCGGCTGTCTATCACCTTGAACGTCGAAGCGGCGGACATCCTCGCCCTCGACCAGGCATTGAGCGAGGTTCTGGCATGAGCGCCGTCATCGTCACCGGCACCGATACCGAGATCGGCAAGACCGTCTTTTCCGCCGCCCTGGCGGGTGCCTTGGGCGCGACCTATTGGAAACCCGTCCAGGCGGGCACCGATGACGAAGGCCATGGCGATGCCGAGACGGTGGCGAGCCTGAGCGGCCGTCCGGTCCTGCCTTCGGCCTATCGGCTCAAGACCCCCTGCTCACCGCACCGCGCGGCCGAGATCGATCGCGTGGAGATCGCGCTGGACCGATTGTCGCTGCCGCAGGTCGAAGGGCCGCTGGTCGCCGAAGGGGCGGGCGGCGTGCTGGTGCCCGTCACCCGGCAGATGCTGTTCGCCGACATGTTCGCGCATTGGGGCCGCCCGGTGGTGCTGGTCGCGCGGACGGGGCTGGGGACGATCAACCACAGCCTGTTGTCGATCGAGGCGTTGCGCGCGCGCGGGGTACCGATCCTGGGCGTGGCGTTCGTCGGCGAGGGCGTAGAGGATAGCGAGGCGACCATCGCCGCCATCGGCGGGGTGAAGCGGCTCGGCCGCCTGCCGCGCCTGGCGAATCTGAATCGCGAGACGCTGGCGGAGGCGTTCGCGACGCATTTCGACGTCGGGGATTTCCGATGACCTCACCGGTCTGGCATCCCTTCACCCAGCACGGGCTGGGCGAGCCGATCCCGCGCGTCGCCAGTGCCTCCGGCGCGGTGCTGACCACGGTCGACGGGCGCGAGGTGATCGATGCGATCTCCAGCTGGTGGGTGACGACGCATGGCCATAACCATCCGCGCATCAGCGCCGCCATCGCAACCCAAGCGGGCACGCTGGACCAGATCATCTTTGCCGGCTGGACCCATGACCCGGCCGAGGAGGTCGCCGCCGAGCTGGTGCGGATCACCCCGCCCGAACTGACGCGGGTGTTCTTCTCCGACTCCGGCTCGACGGCGGTCGAGGTCGCGCTGAAGATGGCGCTGGGTTACTGGCTCAACCGGGGCGAGCCGCGTCACCGCATCCTCGTGCTCGAACACAGCTATCATGGCGACACGATCGGCGCGATGTCGGTGGGTGCGCGCGGGGTCTATAACCGCGCCTATGCGCCGCTGCTGTTCGATGTCGGCACCATTCCCTATCCGTCGGACGTGCAGGCCACGCTCGACGCGCTGGAGGCGGAGTGCCGGGCGGGTGCGGCGGCGTTCATCGTCGAGCCTTTGGTGCTGGGCGCGGGCGGGATGCTGATCTACGCGCCCGAGACGCTGGCCGCGATGCGCGAGATCTGCGCGGCGCATGGCGTGTTGTTCATCGCCGATGAAGTGATGACCGGCTGGGGCCGCACCGGCACGTTGTTCGCCTGCGACCAGGCGGGGGTGGTGCCCGATATTCTCTGCCTGTCCAAGGGGCTGACCGGCGGCGCGGTGCCGCTGGCGGTGACGCTGGCGACCGAGCCGATCTTCCAGGCGCATTGGTCGGAGACGGATCGGTCGAAGCAGTTCTTCCACTCGTCCAGCTACACCGCCAACCCCATCGCCTGCGCGGCGGCGGCGGCCAATCTGACGATCTGGCGAGACGAGCCGGTCGGGCTGCGGATCGACGCGCTGTCCGCGGCACAGGCCCGGCATCTGGCGAGCATCACCGGCGCGGCGGCGGTCCGCAATCCCCGGCGGCTCGGCACCATCGCCGCCTTCGAGCTGGGCGCGGGGCAGGATTATCTCTCCGACCTCGCCCCCCGGCTGCTCGCGCATTTCCGGGAGCGCGACCTGCTCGTCCGGCCGATGGGCAATAGCATCTACGTCATGCCGCCCTATTCCATCACCCCGGAACAGCTCGGTAAAGTCTGGACCGGCATCCATGAGGCGATCGATCGTTTCGGGGGTTAAGCCGGGAGGCTTTGACTTCAGGGCATTTCATTTGCTTTATCCGGCGGCAATCAAAAAGGGAGCAGGCATGGGCGTGGCGACGGCAAGAGCGATGGGGGCTCTGGCATCGATGACGGCGCTCTGCTGGAGCCTGGGCGTATCGGCGCAGACGGCGCCCTCCACGCCTTTGGGGCCGATCAACGCCGACCTGCCGCAAGGCGGGGATTCCTACGCCCGCGCCATCGTGTCGACCCCCGTCGCCGCCCCCAATTGGACCCTGTCCGCCTGGGTCCAGCCGAGGAGCGTTGAGGGCAAGGGCACGACGATGCTGATCGGCGGCTTCGGCGATCCCAAGGCGGGGCCGCGCCGCTATCTGGCGCTGGTCGACGGCCAGCCCGCGCTCGTCACCGAAGCGGGGGTGGTCCAAGGGGGCGATGCCGATCGCAACAAATGGACGCACATCGCCGCTAGCTATGACGGAAAGGTCGTGCGGCTGTTCGTGAACGGACGGCAGGTGGTGCAGCGCGGCCTGTCGCTGGAGCCCGTGACCGGTGTCGCGACGCTGGCGCCGCGTGACTATCAGCCGGTCTTTGCGGGCAAGGTCATCGACTTCCGCATGGTGCGCGAGGTGGTCGATCCGCTGACCATCCGCCTGGCCGCCCGCCGCGCCCCCGATCCCGCAAAGCTGGCGCTCCAGACCGGCAGCCCGAGCTGGCCCTATCAGACCCGCCAGATGCAGGGCCAGACGGTGCCGCAGGACGCCTGGACCCTGCCCCAGTCCAGGGCCCCAATCCCGACCAGCGGCACGGCCAAGCCCGAGCCCAAGGACCCCGCGCTCGTCGCCACCGCGACCGGCCAATGGGCGGTGAATGGCTGGCGGCTGATCGAGGCGGCCAAGGTCGGCCCCGGCGGCGCGGACCTGTCGCAGGGCAATTTCGACGCGAGCAAATGGTATGCCGCGACCGTGCCGGGCACGGTGCTGACGACGCTGGTCGATCGCGGCGTCTATCCTGATCCGGCGGTCGGGCTGAACAACCTGTCGATCCCGGAGACGCTGGCGCGGCAGGATTACTGGTATCACACCGAGTTCGACACGCCCGCCGAGGCCGCCGGGCGGCAGATGTGGCTGACCTTCAACGGCGTGAACTATTCGGCTGAAATATGGGTCAATGGCCGGATGGCGGGGACGATGAAGGGCGCCTTCATTCGCGGTCGCTTCCCCGTGACGCTGGCGGCTGGGCGCAATGCCATCGCGGTGCGCGTCTCGCCGCCGCCGCATCCCGGCATCGCGCATGAGGAGTCGATGACGGCGGGCGTGGGCGAGAATGGCGGCGTCCAGATGCTCGACGGCCCGACCTTCGTCGCGACCGAGGGGTGGGACTGGATCCCCTCCGTCCGCGACCGCAATACCGGGCTGTGGCAGGGCGTGACGCTGGCGGCGACCGGGCCGGCGGTGATCGGCGACCCGCAGGTGGTGACGACGCTGCCCAAGCCCGACAATTCCGTCGCCGATGTCGAGATCGCGGTGCCCGTCACCAATAACGGCCAGGCGCCGGTGGCGACGACCGTCCGCGCCGTGTTCGACGACGTCGTGGTCGAAAAGCCGGTGACGGTCGCCCCCGGCCAGACCGTCCGCGCGCTGCTGTCGCCGTCGGAATTTCCGCAGTTGTCGGTGCAGAATCCGCGTCTGTGGTGGCCCAATGGCTATGGCGACCCGGCGCTGCACAACCTCGCGATCACGGCGGCGGTCGATGGCGCGCTGTCGGACAGCAAGGCTTTGCGCTTCGGGATGCGGCAGGTGACCTATGACCTGTCGCTGTTCGACGGGGACGGCGATCTGGAGCGGGTGACGCTGGACCTCAACCGGGTGCGCGGGGGGCCGCGGGTGGTCGACACCAGCCACAAGGGCATCCGCAAGACGGCGAATGGCTGGGCGATGAGCTTCATGCCCGGCGGCGACCAGTCGGCGGCGGTCGCCAAGGTCGCGGACGATCCGCGCCTCGCCCCCTATCTCGTCCTGCGGGTCAACGGTGTGCGGATCGCGGCGCGCGGCGGCAATATCGGCATGGACGATTTCATGAAGCGCGTCGACCGCGCGCATCTGGAGCCCTTCTTCCGCCTGCACCGCGACGCGCATCTCAATATCATCCGCAACTGGGTCGGCCAAAATAGCGAGGAGAGCTTCTTCGACCTAGCCGACGAATATGGCCTGATGGTCCTGTCCGATTTCTGGGAGTCGACCCAGGATTACAATATGGAGGCCGAGGACCCGCAACTCTTCCTCGCCAATGCCACCGACGTGGTGCGCCGGTTCCGCAACCATCCCTCGATCGTCGCCTGGTTCGGCCGGAACGAGGGCGTGCCGCAGCCGATCCTGAACAGCGGCCTGGACACGCTGCTCCGCGCGGAGGACGGGACGCGGCTCTACATGCCCTCCTCCAACGCGGTGAACCTGCAGGGCTCGGGGCCCTATAACTGGCGGCCGCCGGTCGAATATTTCACCACCCATGCCAAGGGTTTCTCGGTCGAGGTCGGCACCCCCTCGCTGCCGACGCTGGAGGCGTGGAAGCGCGCCATCCCGGCCGAGGCGGATCGCTGGCCGATCGGCGATGTCTGGGCCTATCATGACTGGCACCAGACCGGGAACGGCGCGGTGAAGAGCTTCACCGACGCGCTCGAACGCCGCTTCGGCCCCGCGACGGGCCTCGAGGATTTCGAGCGCAAGGCGCAGATGATGGAGTATGAATCCTACCGCGCCATCTTCGAGGGGATGAATGCGGGTCTTTGGACCGAGAATTCGGGGCGGATGCTGTGGATGACGCAGCCCGCCTGGCCGTCCTCGGCATGGCAGATATTCTCCTCCGACTATGACACCCATGCCGCCTTCTACGGCGTGAAGAAGGCGGCCGAGCCGGTCCATGTCCAGATGAACCTGCCCGATTACCGGGTGGTGCTGGTCAACAACACCCGCGACGCGCTGAAGGGCGTGCAGGTTCGCGCGCGTGTCGTCGGGCTCAATGGCCGTTCCGAGGGGGAGCAGGAGGCGAAGCTGGTCGCCGATGCCGAGGGGGTGACGCCCGCCCTGAACCTCGACCTCGCCTCGGCGATGAAGCGCGGACCCGTACTGGTCCGGCTGGAGGCCACGGACGCGGGCGGGCAGGTCCTGTCGACCAACAGCTATTGGCAGGCGCAGGACGATGCGGGCTATCGCGCGCTGACGACGATGGGCGCGGCGACCGTCACCGCGACCACCAGCCTTCAGGGGCAGGGCGAGGAGACGCTCGCCAACGTCACCCTGACCAACAGCGGCTCGGTCCCCGCCATCGAAACCAAGCTGACCGTGATGAATGCGGACGGCAGCCAGGTGCTGCCCGCCTATTTCAGCGACAATTACGTCACCCTGTTGCCCGGAGAGAGCCGCGTGATCGAGATTCGCTATCCCACCGCCAAGGCGGACAAGCCCGCGGTCGCACTTCGCGGCTGGAACGTCACCGCGACGCAGGCCGAGTTGCGCCCGTGAGCCGCATCACGCTGGTCGCCTCGCTGGCGCTGACCCTTGCCGCGCCTGCCATCGCGCAGCAGCAGGAGACGGACGGCCAGCGCTGGGCGCGTGAATGGGAGGAGCGGTTGCACAACGACTTCGGCTATCTCGCGCGCTATCGCGCCGATAACGCCAAGCTGATCCCGGTGCCCAACAACCTGCGCGTCGTCTTCATGGGCGATTCGATCACCGAGAACTGGGCCAGCAAGGTGCCGCAATTCTTCGCGACCGAACGGGTCGGGCGCGGGATCAGCGGGCAGACGACCTCGCAGATGCTGCTCCGCTTTCGCCAGGACGTGATCGACCTGCATCCCACGGTGGTTCAGATCATGGCGGGCACCAACGATATCGCGGGCAATACCGGCCCGACGACCGATGCGCAGGTGCAGGGCAACATCATGTCGATGGTCGAGCTGGCCAAGGCGCATGGCATCCGGGTGATCCTGGCCTCCATTCCGCCCGCCGACCATTTCGAATGGAAGCCGGGCGTGAAGCCCGCCCCGCGCATCGCCGCGATGAATGCCTGGCTGAAGGATTATGCGGGCCGGGTCGGGGCGACCTATGCCGATTACTGGTCTGCCTTACACGTCGGCGACGCGTTGAACCCCGCTTATGGCACCGATGGGGTCCACCCGAACGAGGCGGGCTATGCCGCGATGGCGCCGGTCGCCGAGGCGGCGATCAAACAGGCGCTCCGGGGCCCTCAGCCGCGCAGGATGCGATAGTTCAGCCGGGCGGTCGCGATCGGCCGGTCGCGATCCTCCTGCCAGGCGGTCGCCTCGACATTGGCGACTCGCTGGCCCAGGCGCAGGATGGTGCCGACCGCGCGGGTCGGATGGTCGCGCCCGGTGCGTAAGTAATCGGTCGTGACCGTCACCGGCTTGATCCGCGCCGCCCCTTCGCTCGAAAGCCGGTGGGTCAGCGCGGCGATCCCGGCCACCTCCAGCAGTCCGGCGATCGCGCCGCCCTGGAGCAGCCCCGGCCAGCCCATGACATGGTCGCCGAACGGCATGACCAGTTGCGGAGCGCCCTCCACCCATTCGATCGAACAGCCGAGCCATTCGGCATAGGGCGGCAGGACCATCGCCTGACCGATGGCGGTGCGGGGGGCGTTCATGGCTTCATCCCCATGAAGGTGCCCGCGACATGCGCGACGGGATCGTCCGGATCGCCGTCATGCGCGATGCCGCGAACGAAGGCGACGCTGCGGGTGATCCGATAGCATTCGCCGCGCCCGATCACGGTGCGTTCCGGCACGGCGGGGCGGAGGTAATCGACGCGCAGGTCCAGCGTCACATGCGCCTCGAAGCTTCCGCGCTTCAGCCAGACGGCGACGCTGGTCGCCATGTCCATCATCGCGACGATCGGGCCGGAGGCGACCACCCCGCTTGCCGGATCGCCGATGAGCCGCGCGTCATAGGGCAGCGCCAGCTCGGCCCAGTCCGGTCCATGCGCGTGATAGGCGATGCCCAGATGCCGTCCATGCCCGCCGCCCAGGCCGCCCATCGCAACGAAGCGTTCCATATCGAACCCCATGGGTCGATGGTCTACACGAGTGCAAAGCCAGCGCAAAAGGAGAGCGAGATGCGGGACCGGGTGACGATCGAGGTCGACAAGGGCGTCGCCGATGTCCGCCTGTCGCGCGGCGAAAAGCTGAGCGCGATCGACGGAGCGATGTTCGACGCACTGGCCGAGGCGATCGAGACGCTGGCGGCACGAACGGATGTCCGCGCGGTGGTGCTGTCGGGTGAGGGGGACGGCTTCTGCTCCGGCCTCGACATGGCGGCGATGGCGGGGGGCGGATTGGCGGGGCTGGACCTGTCGGCGCGGACGCACGGGGCCGCCAATATCGTGCAGCAGGTGGCATGGGGATGGCGGACGCTGCCCATGCCGGTGATCGCGGCGGTGCACGGCGTGGCCTTTGGCGGCGGCACGCAGATCATGGCGGGGGCGGATATCCGGCTCGCCCATCCCTCGACCCGCTTCGCGATTCGCGAGGTGCATTGGGGGATCGTGCCGGACATGGGAGGCTTCGCCCTGTGGCGCGGGGTGCGCGAGGACTGCTTGCGCGAATGGGTCTATACCGCGCGCGAGTTCGATGCGGCGGAGGCGCAGGCGGCAGGGTTCGTAACGCGGCTGGCGGAGGATCCGCGCGGGGAGGCGCTGGCCTTGGCGCGCCGGATCGGCGAACGGAGCCCCGATGCGGTGCGGAGCGCGAAGCGGTTGTTCGGGGCGATGGGGAGTGCGCCCGAGGCGATGCTGGCGATGGAGAGCGCCGAACAGGTGGCGCTGATGAGAGGTGCGAACTTCCGCGAGGCGGTGCAAGCGAATATGGAGCGGCGGCGGTCGGTGTTCCGCGACGCCTGAGGAGTTCCTGACCTCTCCCACCACGATAGCCCCTCCCGCAGGCGGGAGGGGTTGGGGAGGGCATGAGGTCTCGCAGAGAGCATCGCTTGGGCTTTTCCCTCCCCCATCCCCTCCCGCTTGCGGGAGGGGCGTGGTTCTTGGCTCGCGGCGTGTCTCAACAAAAAGGGAGCCTCTTTCGAGACTCCCTCTTCTTCGGCTCTTGCGAAGATTACTCCGCGCGTGCCTTCAAAATCTTCCCCGGCTCACGCGGCGGCTCGCCCTTGGGGAGCGCGTCGACATGCTCCATGCCGCTCTCGACCTGGCCCCACACCGTGTACTGACGGTCCAGGAAGCGCGCATCGTCGAAGCAGATGAAGAACTGCGAATTGGCCGAGTTCGGATCGTTGGTCCGCGCCATCGAGCAGGTGCCGCGCACATGCGGCTCGGCGTTGAATTCCTGCTTCAAATTCGGCTTGTCCGAACCCGACATGCCGGTGCCGGTCGGATCGCCGCCCTGCGCCATGAAGCCCGGGATCACGCGGTGGAACACCACGCCGTCATAGAAACCGTCGTTGGCGAGCCCGCCGATGCGTGCGACATGCTCGGGCGCCAGGTCGGGGCGCAGCGTGATCACGACATCGCCGCTCTCGAGCGTCAGGGTCAGCTTGGAAAAAGTCTCGGCCATAAGGGGTCTTCCTTG
>JAAIGG010518725.1_pt1 | contig 28401 bp, 29 predicted proteins | sample 6487391 | NCBI WGS metagenome assembly JAAIGG01 (sample SAMN13974130, study PRJNA590717) | phyllosphere metagenome | biome: asymptomatic weeds; feature: pooled weeds collected from a community garden; material: weeds; isolation source: pooled asymptomatic leaves from various weed species from...
CCTGGGCAACACGCTTCCGACGCCTCGTCAAAGACTATGAGCGTTACGCCGAAACACTTGCCGGACTTCACGTCGTCGCCTTCGCCTGCCTTATGATGAAACAGGCTGCCGCGCTCGCCGTAGGTTCATAACAGCCTCTAGTGTGGATATAACGCAGCTTCAGATCTTGCAGACGGCAACACTATATCCCGCAAAAACCATCAGCCGCACGGATGATTGCGAGCCGATTAGGTCCGGCCGGATCGCGCGCATGCTGCTCCATGATGTCGATCTCGTGCGGGACCAGCGCTCTGCGTCACATAGCTGCCGCAGCGTCGCACAGGCTTCTCGATCGGGCCGCGCCCGACAGGTTGATGCACCATGCGATTAGGCAAGCCGACGCAAGCTAGGCGCCTTCATTCCTAATAGGGAACGGCCAGCGAGACAGGCTCGGCATACCCATTGGGATGGTGGGAAGAGAATGGGCCGAGGCTATTCGGAAGCGTCGATGGGCTTCCCGGCTGCTTCGACCAACGCTCGCTCAGCCAGGCCACGTGCGAACCCCTCGTCGATCGGACGCCCGAGCAGCGACCTGATGTAGAGGGGGGCGAGGATGTGATCGATCACCTCGTCGATTGATGGCGTTCGCTCACCCCGATCCCTGCCACGTTGCAGCATGGCTTCGATCTCCTCGGTTCGGGTCGCCAAGCTCTTGGTCCGAACCTCCGGCGCGACGTTCCAGGTCAGGACCAGCGTGCGGAGGAACGACGCTTCGTCCTGTGTGCCCAGCCCGGTCGCGATCCGCACAGCCCACTCGGTCAGGTCGCGCTCGATCGATCCCTCATCGGGTAACGGCCAGGACCGTGAAAGCCGCTCGGCCGCGACGTCCAGCAGCAGCGCATGAATGTCGCCCCACCGGCGGTAGAGACTTGTGACGGCCACGCCCGCGTGCTGCGCGACGTCAGGCATCGTCACGGTTTCCGGACCCTTGGCAAGGATCAGCTCACGCGCCGCCTCCATCACCTTGGCGCGCACGACGGCGCTGCGTCCTCCAGGTCGGGGGTTTGACATTCACATCCTTAAAGCTAATATATTTGCAATAGCAGCATCTGGCCGGAACCCCGGCATACCACCAGCACTTTGGGAGCATAGCGATGGACACGCACAGCGGCGAACCCCGGATCGATTATTCCACAGCACGCCTGAACCAGCGCTACCGCTTCAACGATACCAACATGGACCTGTTCTTCCTGGGCGCGCTCGGCTGGGGGCCGGCGGGAGGGCTTTCGGCGGGCGAGGCCTTCTACGTCGCCAGCCAGATCGAGGACGGCGATCCTGCCTCCTGGGCGGACGCTTTCGAACGTCAGGGACAGAGGCTGACCGCCCAGGCGGAAGGTTGGCAGGAGCGTGGTGCGCTCCGTGCCGCTGGCGAGGCCCGATTGAAAGCGTTCGCCTGCTACCGTTCCGCCTGGCAGTTTGTTCCTCCGGGCGAGCGGTTCGCATCCTTGTTCCGCACGAGCCAGGCGCTGTTCGATCAGGCGATGATGGGGCTGTCGCTGCCGGCCACATCCTTCGCGGTCACCTATGGCGGGGGTAAATTGCCCGGGCACTTCTACCGGGCCAGCGATCCGTCCGCGCCGACGATCCTGGTGATCGGCGGCGCGGACACGTGCCACGAGGATCGTTTCCTCTCGCAGGGCCGCTATTATCTGGAGCGCGGCTATTCGGTCGCCCTGGTCGATTTGCCCGGCCAAGGGCTGACGATGGAGCAGGGGCTGCATTGGGAAACCGAGATCGAACGGCCCATCGGTGCGGTCATCGACGAACTGGTCGCGCGCTTCACCATTCGGCCGGAGAAGCTCGCCTTGCTCGGCATGAGCCTTGGCGGCTATTTCGCCTGCCGGGCCGCGGCGGAGGAACCGCGGCTGGGCGCGGTCATTGCGACACCGGCGCTACCCTGTCCGGACGACCTGTTCGCGGCAACGGCAAAGGCGGATCAGGCGGGCGAGGCCTCGGAGGTCGGGCGCAAGAACATGGAAGTTCTGCTCTGGAAGGCAGGCGTCGACAGCCTGTCCGAACTGAGCCGCAAATGGGCAGGTACCTCCGCCGACCCGAGCAGGGTGCATGTGCCCTTCCTGTCCGTCCTGGGCGGCCAGGAGGGCGAGGTGTGGAAAAACGGGACGATGGCGTGGCATCAGGCCATTCCGTCCGAGCGGAAGCGCTTCGTGACCTTCGACGCGCCGACCGGCGCCGACGCGCATTGTCAGGGCAGCAATCCGCTCCTCCTCGCCCAGGAGGTGGACACTTGGCTGCGAGAAGTTCTTTGACGTAGTATATCGATACGCCAACATCACTGCGGTGCTCTTATGAACGAACGGCCGGCGAGACAGCCGGGTCGTTCCCACAACGACCGATGATCGGGAACGCGGAAGGTGTCCCGAAACCCATCGGTGGCACGAACCGTGAAGCACGCGTGGTCGTGCTTGAAGGGTGACGTGTGACCCTTTATCAGCATCACGTCGCGAAAAACGGCGTTCGCAGGGGATCACGCCTGTGGAGGCCGCAGATACGTCCGCCGCGCCTCGCGGGGCAGGCCAGCGTCTTCCAAAAACGGCCGCCGGCATCGTGTGATGCCGCAGCAGCAGGGGAGCGCGCATATGCAGAAGACGATCGGGATCATCGGTGCGGGACTGGGTGGTCTGACGCTCGCCAGTGTCCTTCACCGTCACGGAATCGCGGCGACCATCTACGAGGGCGAGGCCTCGGCGACCGCCCGATGGCAGGGCGGTCTGCTCGACATGCACGAGAACAGCGGTCAGCCGGCGCTGAAGGCGGCGGGTCTGTACGATACCTTTTTGAAGCTCGTCCGCCATGGCGAAGATGCCAAGCGCGTCGTGGACAGCAATGGCATGATTCTGTTCGACGCACCGGGGAGTGCAGAGTCCACGCGCCCGGAAGTCGAGCGCGGCGACCTGCGCACGTTGCTGATGACCTCGCTACCCGCCCACGCGATCCGCTGGGGACGCAAGGCCGTGTCGTTCTCTCCGCTCGGGGACGGTCGCCATCGTATCGCCTTTGCCGGTGGCGCGTCCGAAACGGTCGATATGCTGGTCGGCGCAGACGGCGCCTGGTCCAGGGTTCGGCCGCTCGTCTCCGAAGCGAGGCCGATCTATTGCGGCACATGCTTCATCGAGATCGCATTGAACGGGAGCGATCCGGCCGACGCAGCCAGTATCGCGGCGATAGGTAACGGCACCATGATGGCGGTAGCACCGGGCAAGGGCATCATCGCGCATCGCCATGCGGATGGCAGCGTGACGGGCTATGTCGCGCTCGTCAGACCGGAGGCATGGGTCCGGTCGGTCGATCTCGATAACCTACCGGCGGGGCTGTCCTTCATCGCGCAACAGTTCATGGGCTGGGCACCTCACCTCACCCACCTCATCACCAACAGCACCGCCGTGCCGACGATCCGTCCGATCTATGCGCTCGCGCCCGGTGTCAAATGGCCTAGGGTGCCCGGCGTGACGCTGGTTGGCGATGCGGCACACCTCATGTCGCCCTTCGCAGGCGAGGGTGCCAACCTCGCGATGTTCGATGGTGCCGAGTTAGCTCAGGCGATCGTAGATCATGGCAACGACCATGAAGGCGCCTTGTCTGACTACGAGGCGACGCTGTTCCCGCGCAGCAGGGATGTCGCGCGACTATCAGCCGACAACCTGTCGCTGTTCTTCGGCGATGATGCTCCCCGCAGCGTGGCCGAGGCGTTCAGGCCGCTTGTCCCCACAAGTCTGTGACAGGCGTCCTACTTCCTCCTGATTGAGAACGACCACCGAGACGACCGGGGGCCCCACAAAGATGGTATTCTGGGAACCTTGGCCTCCTCTAATTCCATGTTATGGGAGCACGTATGGGCTAGGTTGCAGCCGAGCTTGAAGATAGGCCGTCAGCGCGCAACGGTATTCCTTTGAGACCGAAGGTCGATCGATCGAGGCGACCTCGCCGATAGCAGCACAGAACGCCTTGATGATCTGCACTGTGGTCTCGGCAATACGATCGGTGACCGAAGCCGATCGATCTCCATAGGGTTGCAGAACCGCAGCGACGTTGACCCGCAACCGGGTACGCACATCCGCCTCATGCCGGTATCCATCGGCACCGGCGAGCAGCGCCGGGAAGGCGGGGCGTTCACGCAGGTAACCTTCGATGGCCTTCAACATCCGATCGATCGTCTCGGTCAGGGATCGGCCGCCGGTGTCCGCCGCCAGGCGCGCCCATAGCTCATCGATCTCTCGCCCATACTGCCCCGCCAGGGCCGCCACCACGGCGGGCTTGTCCGGGAAGTATTGGTAGAGCGATCCGATCGACGTTCCCGCCCGGCTCGCTACCTCCGTCAGGGTCGCAGCGGCATAGCCCTTCTCAGCGATCACCTCGGCCGCTGCCGCAAGGAAGGACGCGATGCGCTCCTCTGCACGCGCCTGTTGCGGCACCCGCCTCGAAGGGCTTGCAGAATGTGAGGAATGCCTCATATTACTCTCCAGCGTCATCATCTCGGTGGCACGACAACCCGGATATCATCATGTCAGACCCTGCCACCACGGCTCTCCTCTTGATCGACTTCCAGGCGGGCATCGTCCAGCTTCCGCTTGAACCACGCTCGGGGGCAGAGGCCACCGCCGCGGCCGCCCGGCTCGCCGACGCCTTTCGTTCGGTCGGGTCGCCTGTGATCTATGTGCGTGTCAAGCTCGACGAGCTTCGTGCCTGGCCGGCCGATCTCGCTACTCACGATCCGGCGCAGGTTCCGCCGCCCGAAGCCTCGGACCTCGTGCCCGAGGCAGGTTTTCGGGACGGCGACACCCTCGTGACCAAGCGCCAATGGGGTGCATTCGCCGGCACCGACCTGGACGCGACGTTGAGCGGGCGTGGCGTACGCACGCTCGTGATCGGCGGCATCACCACCAACTTCGGCGTGGAGTCGACGGCGCGGGCGGCGCTTGATCTCGGCTACGACCTCGTCTTCGCCGAAGACGCGATGACCTCGGTTGGCACTGGCGCCCATGAAGGTGCGGTGCATGGCGTCTTCCCGTTCATGGGCCATGTCCGCTCGGTCGATCGGATCATCGCCGGTCTTCGGGCCTGAACCATGGCGGAGGCCGTTCCCGCGCGCGCAGCCGACCCCGCGATCTGGCGTATCGTGGCGGTCGCCGCGCTCGGTCCGCTGATGACGAACCTCGATGCGACGGCGGTCAACGTCGCGCTGCCAGCAATGGGTCGAACCTTGGGCGCACCTGTCTCTACCATCCAGTGGGTCGCGTCGGCCTATCTGCTCGCCCTGGCGCTCATGTTGCCGCTCACGGGCTGGCTGGTGGACCGGATCGGCCTGCGTAAAGCCTATCTCGGCTGTTTCGCCGGGTTCACCCTGGCGTCACTGCTTTGCGGGATGGCGCACAGCGCCCCGCAACTGATCGCGGCGCGGGTCATGCAGGGGATGGCGGGCGGCGTGCTGACGCCACTCGCGCAGCTCGCGGTCGCGCGGGCGGCCGGCAGCCAATTGGCGCGCTTCATGGGGATCGTCTCCATGCCGGTTCTGCTCGGCGCGATCCTGGGCCCGGTGGTGGCGGGCGCGCTCGTGCAGGCGCTGGGCTGGCCGTCGATCTTCTTCCTGAACCTGCCGATCGGGATCGCGGCCATCGTGCTAACCGCCGCCTTGCTGCCCCGCACTTCGGCATCATCGCAGGTGCGAACGTTCGATCTGACGGGTTTCCTCCTGTTGGCACCCGGCCTCGCGATCGCCCTGTTCGGCCTCGAACGGGTCGGCGCCGGCCGCGACGAACGGTTTGGCGGGATCGGCGCGGTCGCCGTGGCTGCCCTTTTGATGGCTTCTTTCCTCGGCTGGGCACGACGGCGAGGGCCGCGTGCCCTCATCGACCTACGCCTGTTCAGCGACCGCATCTTCGCCACCGCCTCGGCGACGCAGTTCCTGGCCAACGGCGCCGTCCTGGGCGGACAGTTGCTGCTGCCCCTGTTCCTGCTCGACGGCCTGCACCTTCGCCCGACCACCAGCGGCTGGCTGCTCGGCATCGTCGGGGTCGGCGCGCTCTGCTCCTATCCGATGATCGGCAGCCTCGTCGCCCGCTTCGGCGCGCGGACGGTGACGCTCTGGGGTGCGGGGGTGGGCCTGGCGGGAATGCTGCCCTTCCTGCTCGCCTTGCCGGGCGGGCCGTCCACGGCGCTGCTCGTGGCCGCCCTTGCGCTGCGCGGACTGTCGATCGGCGCCATCTCGGTCCCGTCGATCGCCGTCGCCTACCGCGACATGTCGGCCGCGACGATCGCGCAGGCGACCACCGCGCTCAACATAGTCCAGCGCCTCGGCGGTCCGGTCGCGACCACCGCCATCGCGTTGGCCTTTTCACCGACGTCCCACACCGGAGCATCGACGTTCGGCATGTCGATGTTCGCCGACGCTTTCCTCCTGCTCGCGGCCATCCATGCGCTGCTTGCCCTGACGGCGCTTGGCCTGCCCCGGCGTCGCGACGCCCCGATCCCGCAGCCCGATCCCGTTCATTCCTCCAACCTGAAGGTGCAACATGACTGACCGGCCCCTCGATATCCTCCTCTACGGTGCCTCGGGCTTCATCGGGGGTCTCGTCAGCAAACGCCTGGTGGACGGCCTGACCGGCTCGCCACTGCGCTGGGGTCTGGCGGGTAGGACGCGCGATGATCTGGAAAAGGCCCGGCAAAGCATGGCGGCACCATCTGATCTGCCCCTGATCGTCGCCGATGCCGACGATCGCGAGGCGCTTAATCGGCTCGCGACCGCCACTCGCCTCGTGCTGACGACTGTCGGTCCGTACCAGCTCCATGGCAGCAAGCTCGTCGCCGCGTGCGCGGCGGTCGGCACCGACTATCTTGACCTGTGCGGGGAGCCTGCCTGGATGGCGGAGATGATCGCGCGATACGAGGACGAGACCCGCAGGACGGGTGCGCGCATCCTCTTCTCCTGCGGCTATGACAGCGTACCGTTTGATCTCGGCGTGCGGATGCTTCAGCAGAAGGCGATCGACCGCTTCGGGCAGCCGCTCGTCCATGTCGACTGCCGCATCCGTGCCACCAAGGGCGGCGGCTTCTCCGGCGGCACCTCGGCCAGCCTGAAGGCCAATCGGCAGGCGGCCGAACACGATCCCGACACGGCAGCCTTGCTTCGCGACCCGTTCGCTCTGTGTCCCGGCTTCGAAGGACCGCCTCAGCCCAATATCGAGACGGTCAAGCATGACGATCGGGTCGGCTCCTGGCTTGCGCCGTTCGTCATGTCGTCGATCAATGCCAAGAATGTGCATCGGACCAACTGGCTGCTCGACGGGCTCTATGGAGCCGAGTTCCGCTACGGTGAGATGACTATGACCGGGAGCGGTGCGGAAGGACGGCACAAGGCCGACGCCGTCGCCGCGAAAGCCGCCTCCGCCGGCGACAGCCCCCACGCCCAGGGCAAGGGATCGAGCGAGGCGGAGCGCGCGAACGGCTTCTTCGACATCCTGTTCATTGGTACCGACAACCAGGGCCGGGAACTGCGTGGTGCGATGAAGGGCATGGATGATCCGGGGTACGGGTCCACTTCCAAGATGATTGCGCGGATCGCTATGCATCTCGCTGACACGCCACGCACGTTTGCAAAGCCGGGCATCTGGACACCTGCCGCACTTCTGGGTCCGGAGCTTGCCGACTACCTCGCCGAGAATAGCGTCATGCGCTTTGAGCTGGAATGAGCCGTTGACAAAGGGAGGCGGGCATTTTGCTCGCCGCTACCGTCCCACAAGGAACGGCAATCGAGAGGGCCAGCGCTTTCCCGATAGGATGGTGAAACGGGAAAGCACCCTCTTTCCCAAAAGCCGTCAGTCCACGATTATGGGACGCTCTGAACAGCATAGCGCACCCGTGCCTTGGGCAGCAAAAGCATGGGCGCAGGCTTCCCATGCGTTACCAATACCTGATCGACCGGGATGGCGTTCTCACCATCTAAGGCGATGAACGCCTGTACAAGCCGCATGCCTGACGATGGCAGAAGTGCAGTCGGTATGGAGACAGGGTGCCGAGCCATACCGGCCAGCCAATCCGGGCGCCCTTGGGCCATGCGAACGCGAGGATGGACGACTTGCAGGTCAACCGATCCGGCCAGCAGCCCGACCGTCACCGGCTTACCATGCGCCATCAGAACGACTGATCGATGGACGGCCTTCGACGCTGCCATCTTGTAAAGGTCAACATCAGGCCGGTTCATGGGAACCGGCGAAAGTCCGGCTTGGTCGATGGTCAGCGGATCAATGCCGGTGGCACGCTTCAGGAAGCCCGCCATCATTGGTAGCGTCCCGCCCTCGGCCGCGATCGGGCGCTCCGCCGCATGATGCTCCCCGGCGTAGATCAGGATTTTGGCGTCGGGGAATGCCCGGACGGCACGATCAACGATGTTGTCCGCCTGATCCTGCTCGCGCTGCTCCTGCGCCACCTTGGCGTCCTTCGAATAGTCCGCCCTGATCTTTTCGTAGGTGACGGTCCGATACCCCAAGGTGAGGGACTGCCTGATGAAATCGGCGAACACAGGATCATCGAGATAGTAGCCGCTCGACTGACGGGGATACCCATCGGCCCTTAGCTGCGCCATTTTTCGACGTGCTTCATCATCGTCGTCTACGCGCTTCAAGGCTTCAACGGCAAGGACGTTATAGCCTAGCGGGCGAAGTGCGCGCGCGACCTCCAGACCGAATGCCCTGCCGCGTGGATCGAGGTGGTTTTCATCGAGAATGACGATCCGGGTGTTGCGAGCACGCCTGACGATTTCCCGAATGGCTGGCTCACCTCTCGATGCTTCAAGCTCCGCGATCTGCTCATGCGGAACGTGAAAGTCCGGGCCTTTAGCGGTATTGAAGGTGGGAACGCCCGTCATCGTGGACATGACCTGCGCCCACTGATCGACGATATCGGGATCGGCGGTTTCGTCCGCGCGCTCGACCCCCAGCTTTCGCAGGAGACCATAAGACGCGTCGATATAACGACCATGAGATGCGTCGCTGATCGACTGCTTATAGGCCTCGATCAACTTGTCGTTGTCGAACTGCCTGACCGGCCGCGCAGGGGCAGCTTGTTGAGGATCGGAGGCCCTCGTGCTGGCCGGCGCAGCGAGAATGCCGAAGGCAGCAGCGATGATGGAACGATAGCGCATCTGGACACTCCACAGTACGATTCGTACTATCGCTGACGATCAGGAGAATGGCAATGGATGTCGAGGTGCGCGGCCTTACCGAACTCGAAGGTGCAATCCTGTCCGAGATCGAGCATCGCGGGCACCACACCGCTTTTCAGGTGCGCCGGGCTTTTGCCGAATCCTTTTCGCTTGAATGGCGGGGGAGTGCCGGCGCTGTCTATCCCGCCGTGCGAAGGCTTGAAGGAGAAGGGCTGCTCTCCGCGTCGCAACCAGCGGGGGGGCGCAAAACCCGACGCCTGGCGCTGACGGCGATCGGACGGGAGGCATTATCGACCTGGGCTCGCGACCCCTTGCTTTCAACCAGCAGCGGGGTGGACCCCTTTCGCCTGCGAGCCGGCATCTGGTCATTGTTGCCTGAACTTGAGAGGAACGCGCTGCTATCCGACGTTGAAGCGCATATCGAACAGCAGATTGCCTTGATCGAAAGCCATGTGCCGGGCCTCGATCCTGTTGAGGCGATCCGGATCGAACTGGCGCTGGAGCATCAGCGTAGCCGCCTGCGGCAGATAGAACGATGGAGACGATAGCTCGACCTTTCCCGAAAACGAACGGCCAGCGAGACGGCTGCGGCTTTCCCACGAGGATCGCATAGTGGGAAAACCGAGGTACACGCCTGCATCGGTGTCCGGACCGTTTTCTGTTATCGCAAGGCGATGCAGGGTAGCCCCAAATATGTCGTTGAGGTTCGGCCGGAGCCTGAGTTCGCCAACCGCTGGGGGGTGCGTTCCGTCATTGACGGCAGGTGGCTCCCCGTCGTGTACCCTACCGAAAAAGAAGCCAAAGAAGCTGTGAAGGTGATCGGCTAATCCCTACTGGGATGGTGTTTCGAGAATGGGGTTCACTCTAAAGCCCGTTGTGAACGAGGAAGACTCAGGTGGGCCAGCCCGATCTAGGGTCGTCTCGGATGCTGGGCAGATGTTGTCACCATGCTAATGTCTGCGCGGGTCTACGACTCCGCTGAGGTTCTCCACGTGCCCGAACTGCGCCGCCTTTATCCATCGATTGAGCCTTATGAGCACGGGATGCTCAATGTGGGCGATGGACACTCGATCTACTTCGAGCGCGTGGGAACCCCGGGAGGGACACCGGCCATGTTCCTACACGGCGGGCCAGGAGGCGGGATCTCCGCCGCGCATCGCCGCCTTTTCGACCCGGCGCGCTATGACGTGCTCCTGTTCGATCAGCGCGGCTGCGGCCGCTCCGTGCCGCATGCCTGCGTCGAGGCGAACACCACTTGGCACCTAGTGGCCGACATCGAACGGCTGCGCGCGCATCTCGGGGTCGAGAAGTGGGTAGTGCTCGGCGGCTCTTGGGGCTCCACGTTGGCGCTCGCTTATGCGCAGGCACACCCGGAGCGGATCAGCGCGCTGATCCTGCGCGGGGTCTACACGCTGACCAGGGCGGAGATCGATTGGTTTTACCAGTTCGGCGTATCGCAGATGTTCCCGGACAAGTGGGCGCTGTTCCAGGCTCCCATCCCCGTGGCGGAGCGACACGACATGGTGGCCGCCTACCATCGCCGCCTATTCGGCGACGATCCCTTGGCGCAACTGGAGGCCGCCAAGGCATGGGCGATATGGGAAGGTGAGACGATCACCCTTCTACCTGATCCGACATTCGCCGCACGTTTCCGGGATGGGGCGTATGCCCTGGCCTTTGCACGGTTGGAGAACCACTTCTTCACTAACCGTGCCTGGCTCGCGGAGGGCCAGCTCCTCGCAAATGCCGATCGGCTGGCCGGCATACCTGGCACGATCATCCACGGCCGTTACGACATGCCGTGTCCGGCGCGCTACGCCTACGCTCTTCATCAGGCTTGGCCCGAGGCTGACTTCCACCTGATCGAAGGCGCCGGGCACGCATGGACCGAGCCGGGCATCCTCGATCGACTGATTTGGGCGACAGACCGCTACGCCAGCATGGCATAGAGCGGGGGCCAAGGCGCCGAGACGACCCGGGCCGAGAGTGGCAGCCGAACAGCCGTAGTCGTCCAATCAGGATCGAATAACGAGACGTCCTAGGTCGTCTCAAATGGCGTGATGTAAAACAAAGCCGTCATCGCTTGGAGGTTTGGAGGAGCTTGGCGAGGTCAAGCGACAGACAAGCCCAGCGAGGTGCGGCATCATCGTTGCTCATCGTGCGGCTTCCTGGAAGCAGGACCAATCGTCATCCGCAAGAGCTACGGTAGTGGCAGCGCGGCCGCGCTGGCGCGCGGCGTGCGCCACCTGGCGGCCGGCCTTGGCGGCATAGTCAAGGAGCAGGTGCACCGGAGCGACCGGTGCCGATGTGCCGATTTTCGGCAAACCGTCAGCCAGTCTGAAGCGGGTGACCTCATGGGCGAGCTCCTCGGCCTCTGAGGCCAGCGCGCGTGTTGCCGCAGTGGCCTCTTCGACCATGGCCGCGTTCTGCTGGGTCACCCCGTCCATCTCGGCGATGGCGGTGTTCACCTCCTGAAGCCCGATCGCCTGCCGCTCGGCCGAGCCAGCGATATCGGATACGATGCCGCTGATCTCGCCGACCCGTCCGATTATGTCGTGCAGCGCAGTACCGGTGGCGCTGACCAACTTGACACCGGCCTCTACCTGCTTGGCAGACGCCGTTATGCGTGCCTTCACGTCCTTGGCAGCATCGGCCGAGCGCTGCGCCAACGCACGAACCTCCGATGCCACCACGGCGAAGCCCTTGCCGGCATCACCCGCGCGCGCCGCCTCGACACCAGCGTTGAGCGCCAGCAGGTTGGTTTGAAAGGCGATGCCATCAATCACGCTGATGATTTCGGAGATCTCGCCTGAGGTTCGCTCGATGCCTTCCATCGCGACCACGGCGCGCTGCACGACCTCGCCGGATTGCTGCGCTTCCTCGCGCGCCTGCGACACCAGCGTGTTGGCGCGTGTTGCCCCTTCGGCTGTCTGGCGCACTGTGGAGGTGATCTCCTCCATCGCAGCCGCTGTCTCCTCGAGCGCAGCCGCCTGCTGCTCGGTGCGACGCGACAGATCATCGGAGGCTTGGCGGATATCACCGGCGCCATTGTTGATCCCGCTTGCCACGGTCGTCACCGTCGAGAGCGTGCTGGCGAGTGCCTCTACTGCGGCGTTGAAGTCGCGTCGAAGGCTCTCGTAGTCGCTGGCGAACTGAGTTTCGAGCCGCATCGATAGATCACCGGCGGCGAGCCGGGTCAACGCGGTGCCCAGCTCGCGCACCACCAGGTCGGTTGACGCACCCGTATCCCGTACCTGCTCCGCGTTCTGCCGGAAGACGTGCATGGCGCGGGTCATCCGGCCGACGCAGTCACGATGATCGGTGAACTGGACCGGACTCGCCAGATCGCCCTGAGCCAGCGCCTCCATCCGCACAACCGTAGTGACGTACGGGTCGCTGATGAGCTTGCCGCTGTACCATGTCAGCAGCACTGGCAACGACGTGAGCGCGAAGCTGCTGAACAGCATGGTCCACATCTGCTCTGGCGGCGAGATCGCCGCCAGGTAGATCAGGCCAGCACTTCCAGCCGCTATCGCGACCTGGAACGCCACGAGGACCTTGAACTTGTCTCGAATCGGTGCGTGTTTCTTAAACCAGGCGATCATCGTGCCTCTCCCAGTGGGCAGAGGGCATTAAACCGAAGTCGGTTACCATCTAATTTAGATTGTGTTTTGCTAAATTGCCGAAGTGAGATCGGGCGACCTGATTCGATATCGAGATGAGCAGGGGGAGCGTATGCGGGATCCCTTCCATGCCCGCCGGCAAAGTCGAAAAAAAGGAACGACGGTCGAGACGGCCGGGGCTTTCCCACGAGGATGGTATTTTGGGAAACCTGCCAATCTTCCAACTACAAGGCAGCCTACAGCCTGATGTTCAAGCGGGAAGCTGGGCTACTGCACGGGTTCCATCCAGCGAACGGCCGCACCATCCCCAACTGCCTGGACACTTACATAGCTGAACGGACCGCCGGAGCCGGCTCCGTGCCAGTGGCGCTCATCCGGAGCGAACCAGACGCTGTCTCCCGCTCGCACCTCAATGACGGCGACTCCCTCGCTTTGAACGAGACCAACGCCATCCAGCACGAACAGCATCTGCCCGCGCGGATGGCGATGCCAATGGGAAACGACGCCCGGATCGAGATAGACGCGCATCGCGGTCATTTCCCCGTCCACCTGGCTCGCGAGGATCGTTTGTACCAGGAACGGACCGCTTGCCATGCCGGCGGGAGCCGCCGCGATCCCATCGCCGGCTCGCCGGATCGTCATCGAGGGTGGACAGGCGGCGATGCTGGGCTGGGCGGCGCTCACTCGATCGCTCCCATCGGGTTCGCCGCACAGATACCCGAAGCGAACGACCAATCGGCGAGCGTGGCGTCGGCGACGACGATCATGACGTCTTCCGGACGTATGCCCACTGTGCCGGCAAGGTCGTCGGCGAGGCGCTTGTAAAAGCGAGCCTTGGTCTCCGGCGAACGTGTGCGGCCGGTCGTGACATGGAAGAGGACGTAGTCGTCGGACCTCGGGCCGCCGTTGTAATGGCGATCGAAGATCAACTCGCCGGGCTGGTGCTGATGGATGGCGACGAAGCGGTCGTTCTCCGGAACCTCGAAGCATTCGGTGAGTGCCCGGTCCAGGCTTTCCGCGATACCGGTGAGATATGACGCTGGCTTACCTACCAACAGGGATATGCGCGTGAAGGGCATGAGCGGAACTCCGATTACGTTGACAGCCTTTCCGTAACCCGGCTTTCTGATCCCAAAAATCGCGAAATTACGGATAGCCGATCCATTTTATCCGGATGATCAAATGCGCCACACCAATCTCGACATGGATGCATTGCGCAGCTTCGCGGCCGGCATCGAGGCCGGCTCGTTCGCCAAGGCCGCCGAGCACCTCGGCCGTTCGACCTCCGCCGTCAGCGCGCAATTGAAGAAGCTGGAGGTTCAGGCGGGCACCGCGCTGGTGCGCCGGTCCGGCCGTGGCCTCACCCTGACGGAAAGCGGCGAGACGCTCTTGTCATACGCACGCAAGCTCTTGGGGCTGAACGACGAAGCCGTTGGTGCCCTTCAGCGCCATGAACTGGAAGGATGGGTGCGGCTCGGGCTTCAGGAGGATTTCGGCGAGGGGCTGCTGCCGCAGGTGCTCGGCCGCTTCAAGCGCGCGCATCCTAAGGTGCGCATCGAATGCCGGATCGACCGGCGCAGCGAACTGGTCGGCAGGGTGGAGAACGGCCACCTCGATCTGGCACTGGCCTGGGATGATGGTTCCCATCCCTCTGCCGAACGGATCGCCACCGTACCGCTCTGCTGGCTGGGACCTGTCGGCACATCCGTCTGGCATCCCGAGGATGGCGAACCGCTGCCGCTGGCTACTCTGGAAGCGCCATGTCTGCTTCGCGCGATTGCCTGCGCGGAACTCGACCGGCAGGGCATCGCGTGGAGGGTAGCACTCGTCAGCCCCAGCCTCGCCGGACTTTGGGCCGCCGTCAGCGCCGGTCTCGGCGTCGCGCTTCGCACGCCGGTCAATTGCCCTCCCGCAATCGAAGCGCTCGACCCGGCTTCCCACGGCCTTCCAGTTCTGCCTTCGCTCTCACTCGTCCTGCATAGGCGTGAAGCCCATGCACAGCCGCTCGCCGATTACCTGACGGCCCTCATGCGCCAAACGCTGCGGGAGACCCTTCCGAGGGATTGGCTGAGCGATGCCGGTGGCGCGTCGCATTCAGCATAGTCGCTGCGAAACGGTCGATACTGTGTATTCCCAATAAGGAACGGCGGGCGGGACAGCCGAAGCCGTCCCGATTGGATGGTGTTTTGGGAATTTGCCTTTGTGCCACACCCTCTAGACTGGGTTGGGAGACTGCTGCGTTACCACCGCCTCAACGGCGGGTCGGGCGCAACGAGCCTGTGCGTGATCCATTAAATTGATGAGCGCAGAGCGAACGACTGGACGCGCTGACTTATTGTTGAGGCGAGAAAGATAGATGAGTTGCATCTGCGTCGCTTGGGCAATCCGAAAACCGACATAGTAGCCAAAACGGTCGGGAAGCTCATTCGGCGGACCTCCGCCCATCTGCAATGCTCGGGCTACTGCTGTGCCGTTTGTGTCATCGAAATGTACGGCAACAAAGCAAAGAGCGTCTTTCCATCGTGCGTCGGTCTTGGGCCGGATTGGCTCCGGGATGTCCAATAAAAGCTGGCGATCTGTCGCACCAGGCGTCATTGTTGCGGCCGCATCAACCGCCAGCCCTTCCTGCCAGATGGTGCACCAAAACTGATCGCAATCCGAAAATCGACGCCCATGCTCAAGATGAAACAGTTCATGAGCAAGAAAGGGCTGCAATGAGTCATCCGAGTGATACTCAGCGATCATGTCTGCACCAAAAAGCATGACATGCCGCTTCCCGGGTTCAAGATAATCAGAGCCTCCGTCGCGTAGTCCAAGCGAGTGGTAGAGGTATATCGGTATCGGGGACCTGAAGTCCGGAAAGATATTTCGAAAACGTCTTACTGCACCGCTCAGCGCCATCGGAAATTCAGATATGACGCGATCGTAGGCTACCTGCTGCGCCGGAAGCCGAACGAGTGCATCCGCGATCAGCCGATCCGTTGACGCATCACGGCGATAGACACCTGGCAACATGGCATTGATCTGGTCACGTGCCATTGCGATCCGTGACCCTTGAGCCTGGCCTGCGGTTTCTGTTGCGACCTGCTTAAAAGGTGTAGCGAGATCAACATAGCGGGCTGATGACCCCGCGTCTGACAGTACGCTTGCCGCAGCGGCCCCCGCCGCAAGGCAAGCCACGATGCAAGCGATCCTTCGCGCTCCAAATCCCCGCATGGTTTCTCCCACGACAATAAAAGACGCCTTATGACCATTGGTCGTCTAGCGTTCCACACCCATTGCCGGCGCAGGTAATGTGCCGTTCGACTTCCTCGATTGGGAACGGCCCGCGAGACGGTGCGGGCGTTCTCGGAATCGACGGTGTTTTGGGAACGAGATCGTAAGGCAAGCCAGGTATGCGTGCCGCTGATGCTCAAAACGCTCGAAAACCATCACAGAGAAATAACCGACGGCATCGATGCTGTCCGTTGGCTATGCGAATCTCCAGTTCAAGATATCGCGGCGCTTGGAGCGGCGCGCCTGCGCCTCAGCCGTGTCAGCTCGTCACGAACCCAGTTCATAACTGGAGAAGTTATACCACGACTTTTAAAACTGGCTGACCCGGCATTGCGGGCTGAACTGTCAGTTCTTCAGCAGGGGGTCAATGCGAAGCGGCTTGCTTCAAGCCATCATGTGACGACCTGGAGTTCGGCCGCGATACAGTCCGATTGGGCTGGCTATCACAGGGCTGCGCGCGAGATATGGCGAATGATGGAAGAGCAGATGATCCGTGAACGCTCGGTCCTTGGCGATCGTCTCCGGCATCTTGGGCTATAGCACCGCATCCTTCCCGTTACGATCGAATTTCGGGAATAGCCCGTCCAGATGCAGCCATAGCGATGTGTGCCATTGCGCCTACACGGCACGCCTGTCAGAATATCTACTATGCAGATCAAGCCTTCTGACTACGATAGCCTACGCTCTTGGTTGATCTATATGGTTCCGAAGGTTTTTCCCTCTGAACTGATCAATCCTGAGACTGATCCGGTCGCCGTTCTGGACCAAATGGCATTGAAGTCTCCGGCTAAAGCACGAAATGGTCTTGGTATAACGATTGGAGATATCGTAGAGTTCACCAGCGGCTGGTCCGCCGGCGAAGTGATAGTATGCGACCATGACCTTTTCAGTATGGGCTTACCAACCTTATCAAAGGTGAAAGCGCGTTTTTCTAGGATCGTGCAACGGGCTGTTCGTCGAGGACGTATCGACAATATCAAGGAGTTCTATGCTCTGCGAAACGCGGTTGAGTCGGAGGGGTCAAATAGCGCGGATTTATGGTCCCTGCTTGATGCATATGAGAAGAACCTGAGCTAGCACTGCTTCCCTAAATCATCCATCCCCTATGATAACCGCCTCCCCTACAAAGCCTCCTTCCCACAAGTAGAAGCGCTTTGCTATTCGTAGAAGCGGCACAGCGTCTTCAAAAGACGGAAAAAAGAAGCCGAGCTTTCGGTTTTGGCCTGGTAATAAAGGTAGATCACCAATGAGTGGTATACCTTCATACCCAAAGAGCGGCTCCATTTTAGAAGCCATGCATGGGCATGCCCAGCCGGCGAATGCTGGCCCTTTCCGACCCCCATCCGCCGTCTTATACATCGACACATCAGCGAAGAGGTGCGGTGTAGCGGTTCTTATAAAGTCTGCTCGGCTCATTCAGCTATTGTATCGCTAGACACCGGCGCTGCAACGACCACGTGCGTTCGCTCACGAAACGTACCGCCGGCTATTGGTGTCTATATTCCCATAAAGGAACCCGCGCTGACGCAGGTCAATGATAGGCACTCCAGGCGGATGGCCGGAAATAGTCACTTTCTCAAAATTCGTTCCCAAAATAAAATTCTCGAAATACCACGTCATAGATGGAGTTACGGGACAGGTGCTGATCGGCTACGCGCGCGTTTCCACGGCTGACCAGGATCTCTCGCTACAACTGGATGCCTTGAGGAAGGCCGGATGTGAGAAACTGTTCACCGCCAAGGCGAGCGGGACAAAGGTCGACCGTCCTGGACTGGCCGCCGTGCTGCACTTCGCCCGCGCCGGTGACACGCTGGTGATCTGGAAGCTCGATCGCTTGGGTCGCTCGATCCAAGGCTTGATCGCTTTTGCGGCGGAATTGTCGGCGCGGGGGATCGACTTCCGTTCACTGACGGACGGGTTCGACACCTCCACCGCATCTGGCCGTCTTCTGTTCCACATCCTTGCCTCAGTCGCTGAAATGGAACGCGAACTCATCAAGGAGCGGACGATCGCGGGACTGGCGGCCGCCCGGGCGAAGGGCGGCAATGGCGGAGGCCGAAAGTCTCTGCTCACCCCTAATCTGCTGAGGATCGCCCGCGTTCTGCTTGCGTCCGGTGACAAGCCTGACAAGGTGGCAGGATTGCTGAAGGTCGGCCGTTCTACTCTTTACAGGCATCTGGCAAGGGACACATCGGAGAGGCACCCCAGCTGGCGCCCAGCATGGGCGGCTCGCCCTCCGGGTAATATGCCTCTTATGCAGGCGTCGTTTCATCCCCAGGGCTGCTCGCTTCAGGGTGCCCGTGACTTAGCGGCAGGAACCGATAGACCGTACCGCGCGAAACGCCGAGTTGTCGCGCGATATGCGCTGGCCTCACGCCCTCGGCCGCCAGCCTGCGGACCGCCTCGGGGTCAATACGGCGCTTGCCACCCTTATAGACGCCGCGCGCCTTGGCCGCAGCGATCCCCTCCGCCTGCCGCTCCTTGCGCAGATTTGTTTCGAACTCGGCGAAGACGCCCAGCATGTCGAGGAACGCCTTCCCCGCTGCAGTACCGGTATCGATCGGTTGCTCAGTGGCTTTGAGCGCCACCCCTCTGCCCTTCAGCTCATGCACGATGTCCTGCAGATCCTTCATCGATCGCGCGAGCCGATCGATCCGTGTCACGACGAGGGTGTCGCCCTCTCGCAGGAATTCGAGCAGGATCTGCAATTCGGTGCGGGCACCGCGTTCCGTACCGGACTTCTTCTCCGACCGGATCGTTTGGCAACCCGCGGCGCGCAATGCCACTTCTTAAATACCGAGGTCCTGATCCGTGGTAGACACGCGCGCATAGCCGAAAAGCGACATCGAAGCCCTTTCTGTTCGATCAGCTTCTGGACCGTGCAGACCAACTGTTCAATATCGCTGCGAACGACCCTGATCGAACGCGAAGGGTGTTTCAACGGTAGTGTCCCAACACGGTATGCCTAAATAGATCACATTCGACCTAGAGACGAACATTGCCGCAGTTAGATTGCAACCGTTACATCGTTCTCACCGACGCCGCCTGATGCGTCATCACGCGAAACTATCAAACCATTCGCCGCATCCTCGATTCACCCTGACTCAATCCGCTTGCTTACAAATCGCAAACCGGCAGCACAGCGAGTATGGATCATCGCATCACGCACGCCTGCGGCCATGAGCAGGTTCATCACCTCACCGGCTATGACAACCAGCAGGAGCGCAAGGCGCGGTGGCTGCAGACCACGTCGTGCCGCGCTTGCTTCATCGCGCGCAAGCGGGCGGAAGAAGCTGAAGCTGCAGTGCTTGGCAGTGCCGCCATCGCCCATCTCGACCTGCCGCCGCTCATCGGCAGCGATCGTCAAACCGGCTGGGCGAGCACGATCAGGACCAAGCGCCTCGCTGCCCTGACCATAGTTTACGATAGAGCTGATTATAATGTCTGCCTCCGGGTCATCAACGCCAAATGGTGGATCGATCATCGCGACGTCCCGGATCTCGATTTGATGGCAGCAGCCGCCGGGTTACCGGAAAGGCAACAGGATCAGGTAGACGCAGCGAATAAGGCGGATAAAGCGCGAGCAGCCTGATAGTCGATTACGGACGATAGCCTCCAGCGCAAAACATACTCGAAAGCACGAACTTCGCATGGGTCGGTCAGCCAAAAAGCCGAGCGTGCTGCTGCGGCCTGGACGTGCCGCTAGTCTGTTCGACCGGGCACAGACCTGCGATTGGCGATGGCGGTGCATGAAGACGATGCCGGCGCTTCCGCGCATTTCGCGACGTCGATCGTGCCAAAGGAGCGGACCACCGTCCGATCGGCTTCGACCAGCACGATCGTATCCTTGTCCTGACCCAATGGAATCCCGCGGATCACCAAGCCGTCGACAGTGTAGCAATTGACGGCGGCACGGCGCGCAGCTCGAATGCCAGCTGCATCATACGCGCCGCCTTTCGCACCCGCGCCGTAGCCGATGGCGAGGACAAGAATCGCGGTTAACCAGCGCATGGCGCGTGCTTGCCATCGATCAAATCGGCGTAGGGCGCGACGCACGCGTGGGTTCCTGCGCCAGCCAGGTGAAATTCGACGGAGACCCAGCCCGATCACGCCACCGACAATCAACGCAGCAGGTACCTGCCATAGAACGCTGCGCCAGTGATCTATGGCAAGGGCGAACGGGGCAAAAATCAGAACATCGACTCCGCGCGCGGCGAAGTCAATCGGGGTGAGCTCAATTACCCCCGGCTTGAGCGCAAACTCCTGGAAGAGCCGCTCATAATAGCTGTGGCCCGCGAAGGTCAGCGTGGCGCCGGCTGCGGGCACCAGCACCGCCGCGTTGCTGATCATCCGGGAGACAGCCGACGCCTTCTTGTCGCCCAGGGGCGTCCTTTCCGTGCTACTCACGCGAACCGTTCCGCTGCATGATCACGAAACGCTTCCTGATCGCGGACATATTCGCTGAGCATCTCGAGCGACTTGTGCCGACTATGCTCTTTCATCTTGAACAGGTTGGCGCCCTGTCGTCCGGCTTCGGTCAGGAAGCCGGCGCGCAGACTATGTCCGGCGAACAGCGCGGGATCATAGCCCGCCGCGGCCGCGCGCGCCTTGACGACCAGCGCGACCGTCTGCGGACTGAGCGGATGCGCGGTCAGCCGACCATGCGGCGTCAGTCGCCGGAAGAGCGGCCCGCTGCTGATCGCGGCCGCCTCGAGCCACGCGCGGTAATGGCGTACCGGCTCCATGCGGCGACCATCGAGAATGGCGACCGATTGCCCCCTGCCCTCCTGATCGCCCTTCGACACCGGGATATGAATAATCAGCCCGCGCGGATCTTCGGTGATATGCGCGATGTCGATCGCCACCAGCTCTGAGCGCCGGAACGCCCCCATCATGCCGATGCTGAGGAGAGCGCGGTCGCGATAATCCTGCAGGCGGGTGCCGGTGATGGTGCGGACCATATCGCGCAGCACATCGCCGTCGGCGGGTCGCTTCTTGGCGGGGCGCTCGCCGCGCTTGGTGTTGCGGATGCCGCGCATGACCTTGTCGAGCGCCGCGGCGCCGGCCTGCGTGGTGGGTGGCTCCGCTTGCGCGGTCCGGTGCGCGAACACGATCGCCGCCAGCCGCCGCCCGATCGACGCTTTCGATAACGACCGCCCGTTCGAATGGCTGCTGCCGGTGGTAGCGAGTTCGGTGAGGAAGGCGGCGGTGACGCGGGGGCTCGCCGGCATCGCCTGATAGCCACGCGCGTCGCACCACGCACAGAACAGCCGCCAGTCGGAGCGATAGGCGCGCAGCGTCGCGCTCGCCGATGCCCGTGTGATGAAATCGTCGACGCGCGACTGATCGTCGGCGCTGAGGTCGGGGAGCCATGGCTGGACGGCGGACGCAGCGATCGCGGTCAGGTCGCGCCCGATCGACGGGTCGATGGCCTCGCCGTCCGCGATCACGTCGGCAGCGCCACGTCAAGCGTCGTTTTCTCGATTTTGACCATTTTTGCCTCCGCGTCGGCCGTTTCGCTCGCCCGTTGATAGCAACCCAACTTGCTAGCAGGAATACCATTTATCGCTAGTAACTAGTATGGCTGGTTGGCTTGGTGGCGGCATACGCTTACCTCTCGCCTCTTGCCGACTATTGTGGCATATTCGGCCATCAATGCCAATTCACGCGGATGCGGTCATATGACGCTACAGGTTAACATCACACCTAACGGGCGCATGAGCCTGCCGGTCGGTATTCGCAAGCGTCTGGGGCTTGAGGATGGCGGCGCGGTTCTGGTCGAAGAAACGGCTGACGGAGTGATCCTACGCACAATCGAGCAGGCCGTGGCCAAGGCGCAGGCGATTGCCAAGCGGTATGCTCAGCAGCCTGGTGCGTCGGTCGATGACTTCCTGGCGGCGCGGCGCGAGGATAGCGGCGAATGAACCATGTCGTCCTCGATGCCTCGGCGATCCTCGCGCTACTGAAAGGCGAGCGCGGTGCCAGCAAGGTCGCTGGCGTGATCGCGGGCGCCTCGGTGTGCGCGATCAATCAGGCCGAGGTCATCAGCCACTTCGTCCATCTCGGCGCGCCGCTCGATGACGTCCGCGCCATGCTCGGTGCCCTCCCCTATATAATAGTGCCTGCGGACGATGCGCTGGCCTGGGAGGCTGGCGACTTGCGATCGGTGACCGCGTCGGCCGGGCTGTCGCTGGGCGATCGGTTCTGTCTCGCGCTGGCGAAGCAGCTCGGCGCGCCGGCCTATACCGCTGACAAGGCGTGGAAGGATGTCGCTGGCGAGGCCGGGGCCAAGGTCGTCGTCATTCGCTGAAGGGGAGCAACGCTCCCGGATGACGCAGACTGTCAGCGTCGGCACGTCCGGCAGCGATGGTCGAGCTCGCGCCTGACGTCATCGTCGTCGAGCGCCGCGCGAACACGCGCCAGTCCATCCGCGCGCAGCCGGGCTTCGATCGAGCGCCAACCGCGGTACAGCCCGCTCTCCGCCATCTCGCGCGCGAGTTGCACGATGGTGGAACGACCGTCCGTCACGCAAGGCTTCCTTCCTTCACCCGGCTGATGCTGGCGCCATGGCATTGAACGCCGAGGGCGTGGGCAGCGCCGATCCTACTCCTTCCAGGGATAGCGCCCATTCCGGACGCACGCCAACGCCCCCCACACTTTTCCCTTTTGTTCCGCGCTTACGTGACTCATAGAATCGTTATGCCGATCCGCCCCGAAAACCGCTGGCTCTACCCCATCGACTGGGACCAGCTCTCGGCCAGCGTGCGGTTCCGACGCGCCGGCGCGCGATGCGAGCATTGCGGTCGGCCACACCTGCGCCGGGTCGCGCACCTTGGTGACGGACGCTGGTGGGATGCCGAACACCGCTGCTGGCGCTCCGATCGTGGCAAACGGGTGACGATCAAGGGCGGTGTCGTGCTCACAGGCGTTCGGACCACCAAGGTGGTGCTGGCCTGTGCGCACCTCGACCACGATCCGGGCAACAGCGCATTCAGCAATCTCAGAGCGCTGTGCCAGCGCTGCCATATCATCCATGATGCGGCCGAACATCGTTGGCAGCGCTGGTGGAACAGGTTCCGCCTTCGTGCCCTGCGCGATCTGTATGAAGATCCTCGCATTTCCCGAGAGCGGCTAAACAAAACGTGATTGTTGTACAGCCGATCGGTCCGATTACCGCGATTGACAGTTGCTCGACCGCTCTCCCGTTGCCGCTATTCGTTCATGTGGGTGGCTCGACCGTCTCTTTACCTTTGAGGACTGGTGCCTGAGAGCGGATCGGCTGCAGGGGCGGAGCGTCAGCCACTGCTAGCGACACCTTCCGCGCAACCTCCTCAAGCGTCGCAAACAGTCTGTTCATTTGCGAGGCAGTGGAGAGGCAATCAGGCCCGTATCTGGCGACGAGATACTCGCGGTCTCGCGCCATCACGCTGATGTGGGCGGCAGTTCGCTTGCGGAGAAGCATCCCCTTACCTTCCGCGCATTCGAGACGCGCCGCTAGATCATGGCCCATCTTGCGGATCGAGGCCCAAGTAACTCCGTGGAGCAAGAGATACGCCGAGAGGTTGAGCTCGATCGAGTGTATGGCCAGTAGACGCATCGGTCCGGCGCTGAGCGGATCGCCGATCTGAATCGAACCCGATGACCGATGAGCAGCATCGCGGTAGAAGTCGGCTAGCCGGTTCATGTCATATGGCGATGCACCGTCGCCTGGATAGTAGTTCGCTGTCATGCCGCTGGTCTACTCGTCACATAGTGAATTCTCAGCGAAGATTGGCACCACGTCATCGCCGTAGGCACCCTGACCCACATCCGGTCATTCGCGGCCTCTTTGTGGCTTCCCACCTTTGGCCATTTATTCATATTGGCAGCAGAGTAGGTGCTGAACCTCAGCCCTGCCCGCTGCCCTCCAGCTTCTTCAAATAGATGGTATTTTGGGAATAGAACGCCGGTGCTAGGCGACCTTCGTCTACGCGCTCATGCGCTCGATTTCGCTCAGCACGTGACGGGGATCAAAGGGTTTGGGGACGAAGAACGCCCGATCCGGTAGGTCAGCCCGTGATGGGGTGATCGCACCTGACACGACGGCGATCAGTACCGGCGGATGTCTGTCCCGGACATAATGTGCGAGACGGAGCCCATCCATCGAACCCTTCATCTGGATATCGGTGAGCACGATCTGAACTTCTGGATGAGCCGCCAAGACCTCAATAGCTTCTTCCGCGTTTTCGGCCTCAAATACCGTAAAACCGCGATCCTCAAAAAAGTCCATCAGGTCATGACGTATGAAAACCTCATCCTCAACAATGAGGATGGCACGTGCCGGAATTGCCTGACCCATTACGCTTTTACCAATTCACCAGCACCGCTTAGCGGAGCGTTAATGCGAAACTCCACGCCTTCAGGGGGATAGCTAAGCGCTGTCTCACCTCGAAAGTATGACCGTAGCGAACGTTCGATCATTCGCGTGCCGAACCCTCTGCGCGTTGGAGGGGACACCACTGGCCCCGCCTGCTCCTGCCAAAGCAGGGAGAAATTCGGATCAGCCTCCGATCCAACTACCTGCCAGGTCAACGCAACCCGGCCCTCATCGTTGCTCAGGGCACCATATTTAACTGCGTTGGTGCCAAGCTCGTGAACTGCAAGTGTCAGCGCCAATGCCGACTGTGGGTTCAGCCGGACGGCGGGACCTTCAAGAGACACGCGATCCCGACGCCCTCCGACAGCCGCAAGGCCTGCCTCAAGGATCGCGGTCAGGTCGGATGCCTCCCACGAGGTCGCGGTCAGCACGTCCGTGGCGCGACCGAGAGAAGCAAGGCGTGCTGAGAAAGCTGCCGACGCCTCCTCCAGCGTCACCGCATCGCGCAGTGTCTGATTGGCGATCGACTGGACGATCGCCAGGACGTTCTTCAGCCGGTGGCTCAGTTCCCCATTGAGCAGGCGCTGTTGCTCGCGCGCTTCCTCCAGGGTGGTATGGTCGCGCGATACCGACAATATGCGTTCGACCTGGCCATGTTCGCCGAAGATCGGCGATACCGAGATAGACCAGAATTTCGGCGTACCGAGATAGGTGTCGGCCGCAGCCTCGAAATGGAAAGATTTTCCAGCTTTCGCGGCTTCGATGCCCTCTCGTGCGAGCCAACCCCCGGCCACATCCAGGAAGTCGGGCCAAGGGCAACCGCGAACCGCATTGAAGTCGCTGATCTCCATGACCTTCATGCCGCCATCGCTCATGAAGGTCAGTTCGCCATCGAGGTTGAGCACCTTGATGCAGTCGGTCGAGGCGGAAAGCACGCTTCGCATGAAGCTCTCACTCTCCCGCAGTTCGTCTTCGGCCCTACGCCGTTCAATGCCAGTGCGAATGCGTGTCGCTGCGTCTGAGAGGAAAGCAATTTCTTCTGGTGCCCATGCACGAGGCGCATCGTCATGAACAAAGAAGATCGCGACCGTCCGGCCGTTCTCGACGAGTGGCATGTTCACCATCGTCCGGACCGCCAGGTCTTCAAGCGCGTTGGTAGCTGGGGCGGTACGTGGATCAAGCCGTACATCCGGCACGATGACAGCGCGACCAGCGCGGATGTCGCTGGCATGACTGCCATAATCACTAAGACGGTAGGTACCGGTCAGGCTTGGATAACCCTTGGCCGTCCAGTCTTCCGGCACCTCGAAGGTTTCTCCATCGATTGCGAGGGTGCCATAGCCCACGCGACCGACACCAAGTGCCTTGCCCATGATCGCGGTTGCGGAACGGATCGCGCCGTTGATGTCGTTGATGTCGCTCAGGGCATGCCCAAGTTCGACCAACGCATCCCGTCGCTGCTCAGCTCGGATACGATCGGTGACCTCCATGAAGATGACCGTGAAGCGATCGCCTCCGGCGGGCTGACAAACCCCGTCATACCAGCGCTCAAGCTGCCCGATCTGCCGGGTGAAACGCACCGCCTCGCCAGTATCGACGACCCTGGCGAACTCCATCACCCATTCGTCTTCGATGCCGGGAAACAGCTCGCGGACCGTCTTGCCGATCACGGCTCCGCGCTCAATCCCGACAAGGTCGTACCAAGCATTGTTGACCTCGTCATAGCGCCAGTCGACGATATAGCCGGCTACATCGCGGACAACTTCACCCAGGACGAAGCCTTCCTCGAGCGTCTCGAATAGACCGCGCCACTTCGCTTCGTTGGCGCGCAGTTCCGCTGTCGCCCCATCGCGCTCCGCTTCGATAACGCGCCGCTCGTTGATGTCGATAAGAACGCCGGGGAAGCTCTTCGCTGAACCATCGGCGTCTCGATCGACCCGACCATTCGCCTCGATCCAGCGATAGTCGCCATCGGCATGGCGCACGCGGTACTGATGCGCGTAGGCACCGCCTCGATCTATCACGGCGTTGATCGCGTCCGCCAAGCCCGCCTGATCGTCGGGATGAACCGTCGCAACGATCTGCGCGAGAGGGATGCCATCGCGACCGAGCGTGGGATCAAGCCCGAAGGATCGCGCGAAGGCATCGTCGATCGTGAAGCGATCACTCGGAATATCCCAGTGCCACGTGCCGATGATTGCACCTGCTTCAAGCGCGAGCTGAACGCGTTCGATATTCTCCCGCGCCGTCGCCTCGCTGATGCGCAGGCGGTCCTGCGCCTCTCGGCGTGCGGTCACATCGTTGAACAGGATGGCAATCTGCCGATCGTCGGGATCGCCGACGCGGACCGCCCGAACGTCGAACCAGCGCTCGAACGCCTCGGCGTAATTCTCGAAGTTTGCCGGTTCGCCGGTCTTGGCCACATGACCATAGGTGTCGAACCAGAACTGCTCGAGGTCGGGTGCGAACTCGCTGACCCATTTGCCACGCAGGTTGACGCCCGCCTGGGCTTCGAACGCTGGGTTGGCCTCGACGAAGCAATAGTCGATGGGTCGATCATCGGCATCGAACTTGACCTGCACGATGGCAAAGGCCGCATCGATGGTCTGCGTGATCGTCTGAAACCGATCTTTCGCGCGACGCAACGCAAGGCCATCGAGATGCTCACGGGTGCGGTCACGCAGGATCTTCACGAACCCCAAATGCCTGTCAGCATCATCCAATAGCGGGAGCATTTCTCCCGATGCCCAGAAACGCTCCCCGGATTTGCGCAGGTGCCAGCGCTCGTCATTGGCGCAGCCCTTCTCCAACGCTCCGGACATCTCGTGCCCGATGCGGTCCGTGGCGCGATCTTCCTGGGTGAAGAAGCGTTCCGCTGTCTGGCCGCGCATCTCTTCGGCGCTCCATTCGAGGATCTTCTCTGCGCCCGGGTTCCAGTCGGTGACGATCCCATCGGGATCGGTGACGATCATCGCGATATCGGAGGCATTGTCGAAGATCGCTCGGTAGCGGGCCTCGCTGGCGCCAAGCGCCGCCTGACTGACCTGCAAATCGGCTACGAGACGCTGGGACTGCGTGAGCTCGGCGTTCGCGCCGGCCATTTCACGGCTGTGCTCCCCTGCCGCCAGATCTGCGTCAGAACGCGCGTTCAGCGTGCGGCGGTCAGCGTCGATCGTTTGCTGCCGGCTTGCCGTCAGTTCGCTTAGATGACGGTGGTCGCGTACAGCCTGCCGCCCGCTCACGGCCTCCGCCTCAACGCTGGCAGAAGCGAAGGCCGCGCGTAGCTGCGCTACCTCTGCTTCAAGTTCCTCTCGCGTCATCTCTTTCAAGGAATGCATCGTCAACACGTCGTCCGTTCGTCGCTTCACTGCGACTTGTTAGATTGCCCTGATCCTAGCGATTTAGGGGAGAGCAATGCCTCAGCGGCATCCGGGCACCGTACTCACTTTTGGTGCGTCCCGCTATTCGGCTCGAAAGGTCGAGGGCGAACGGAACCGCGGTGGCCGTTGTTGCCGCTGCAAATCGTACCGCGCTCCATTGCCGGTTTTCGAAACCAAGGTTCAGAGGGACAGCATCGGCGAACCCAGGCTCCAGACGCCTCCCGATCCACCCGTTTTCCCAAAACCTGTCCCCAAGCGCATCTACCCGCAACGGCTCGTCGGAGATGGAGAAACGGGACTGCTGCGAAAAGTTTAACGGCTGGCTCCGTGATCCCGCGCCGATTAGCTAAAATGGCAGCGATGACCCATGTGTGGACGGCCCTCCGTTGGCAAGTACGACTTTCGCCTAGCATTGCTGGTTGGTGCGGCCATGTGTCCGACCTGTTGGTGCGGCGCATGGTGCCGCTGGCCGTAATGCCATTCGCGCGTCTCGGGTCCCGATCACTTTCACGCGCTTGATGCGCTTGGGTCATTGTGGGTTTTCCCGATCCG
>JAAIGG010290475.1_pt1 | contig 27746 bp, 18 predicted proteins | sample 6487391 | NCBI WGS metagenome assembly JAAIGG01 (sample SAMN13974130, study PRJNA590717) | phyllosphere metagenome | biome: asymptomatic weeds; feature: pooled weeds collected from a community garden; material: weeds; isolation source: pooled asymptomatic leaves from various weed species from...
CCCGCGACGCTGATCGAATTGCCCTTGCCATGGTAGAATTCCAGGCTGATGTCCAACTGGTTGGCGGTCAGCGGCTTCAGGCGGCTCTCGCCTTGCGCGACGGAGACGCTGGGGCGCAGGCTGGTGGTGACGCGGGTGATGGTGTCGGCCATCTGCGTCTGGCTGTTGAGCAGCGGGCGGACCAGCACCTTGGCGGCGGCGACGCGGGCGACCAGGCGCGGCGTCAGGTCCAGCGCGAAGCTGGCGCTGGGCAGGACGTTGCCATAATCCTGCACGACATGCTGCTGGCCGAGCAGCGTGGCGTTGCTGTCGGTGCCGTTGGTCAGGCTGCTGGTGACGTTCTGGTGCGTGTGCTCGTAGCGGACGCCGACATTGCCCCGTAGCGGCAGGTTGAACAGCGTTCCGTCGATACTCGCCATCGCATAGACGGCCGGGATATAACGGTCGACGCGGTAGGTATTGGGCCAATCGGGCGTGTCGGGGACATTGATCCCCTTGTCGCGCAGGATCTGCTGCCACAGCGGCGCATTGACCGACAGGAAGCTGTGCGGGATCGACATCGACCCGCCCAGGAAGTTGTTCACCAGCACGCCGGTCTTACCCAGATCGGGAATCCAGGCGAATTCGGGATAGGTCACCGGATCGCTGACATCGGCGTCGCGGTCGTGGCGATAGGCCTTGGTGTCGAAGCTTTCGTGGTGATATTTCGCGCCGAACACCAGCGCCTTGATCCCGTGGAAGTCGAGATCCTGGGTCAGGTCGGTCTGGATCGCGCGGTCGCGGGCCGACTGGATATGCGTCGCGCCGTCGACAAAGGCGTACCAGGTGCGGTTCGCCATATTGTAGATCGATCCGTCGGTCAGGCTGGCGGTGTTCCACTTGACGTTGAACGGATCGGAGATGTCGAGCGTACCGCCGTTCGCGAAGCGGACCTCGTCGATCGTCGCCCATTCGTACAGCTTGGCGTCGCCCTGGGTATAATGGCCGATCGCCTTGATATGCGTGGTATCGGTCGGGCTCCAGTTGACGGTGCCCGTATAGGCCTGGGTCTGGAGCTTGCGCAGCTCGGGCTGGTCGTTGTTGTCGACGTTGAAGTTGCTGATCGAAATCTTGTCGGCGACGCCGTTCGACGTGCTGTTGACCGTCACCGCCGAAGCGGCCCAGCGGCCGAAGACCATCTGGCGCGTGTCGTAGCGGGTGTGGTCGCGCGAATATTCGCCCTGCAGCAGGACCTCGAAATTGTCCTGCGGCTTCCACTGGATCGCGCCGCTGCCCATCAATTGCTCGGTATCGCGGTCGATCCGGCGATAGCGGAGATTGCCCGGCACCTGCGCATCGGCGGCGCCCGCCACCGCGCCCGGCTGATACCAGTTCTTGATGAACAGATAGTCGCCGCGATCCTTCAGCTTCTGATAGCCCAGGTCGAGCATGACGCCGATCGTGTCGTTGGCGAAGCGCTTGATATAGGCGGCATTGACCTTGGGCGTGACGCCGCCGCGGAAGTCGGAATGATAGGCCTTCACGCCCGCGATGAAGCTGGGGCCCTTATAGGCGAGCGGCTTGACCGTATCAATGTTGACGGTGCCCGCCAGGCCGCCCGTGTCCATGTCCGCGGTCGGCGACTTGATGACCTGGATCGCGCTCGCCAGATCGGTCTGGATGATGTCGTAGCGGAAGCCGTCCTTGAAGTCGGCGCTGGCGAAGGTCTGGCCGTTGATCGTGGTGCGGGCATATTGCGGGCCCAGGCCACGGATGCTTATCGTCGAGCCGCGCCCGTTGATGTTGGACATCTGGACGCCCGCGATCCGCTGGATCGCCTCGGTGACGTTCTGGGCGGGAAACTTGCCGATATCCTCCGACGAGATGCCGTCGGTGATGCGGATGTCGTTGCGCTTGGCGGCCAGCGCGGAGGCGATGCTCTGGCGATAGCCGGTAACGGTGATCTCGCTCTGGCCGGCGTCGCCCGCCGTATCGACCTGCGGGGTCGCCTGTCCGGTATCGGCGGTAACGGTGGCGGCGGACGTGGCGGCGGCGGTCTGCGCCAGGGCAGGCGCCGCGATCATCGCCGAGGCCATCCAGGTCGCCGTAAATGCCGTCGTCTGAAGCAACCGCTTGCGCCGGAGACGCGACACGTCCTTGCGCGGTGACATCGTCATGCTCATTTCCCTCCCTCTGATCCCGACGCGAAGCAGATCGCGCCGGGCTTCCCCGAGACTTTTGTGGATAGGGCGTGCGTGACCGTCGGACAGGCAGGGGCCGTCATCGACCGGAACGGGGTGGCGTTCGCGGATCGGGATGGGCCGTCACTTCTGCTGCGTCAGGACGCGGAACCCTTCCGAAGTCGATCGCCGCGCCCGCCGCCCGACCTATGGGTCGTGTGCGTCGATCCCGGCGAAAGACCGAAAATTTCTTCCTGCATCACGGTGTTGTTATCTTATGGTCTTATCGGTGACATGGAATGGTCATGCATGTCAACGGGGCGACAATCGGTTTCACCACAAAATTGGTCGGGACGATGCGTGACCAGATTTTATCATTTACCTTCAGTAGGATGGCAAACATGAAGATTTTTTCATGGTAGCGCTACACCTGTAGCGGGTCGGGCAGTGAGCCATTTTCTACGGCTGTTCACCGTCCGATCAGGATCGCGAAACGCGCTGAGTCTCGATTGGTATTGTCACTATTGGTTCGGCCAATTGGACTGTGCGGCCTGTGAACAGCCATGGTCATCGTCACGGCCATTGGCGGGCGTGGGCGCCTGACGTCGCCGGTCAGGCGAATGGTCACGCCACGGGTCGACACCCGCTCGCCCGCGACGAACCAGGGCCGATAGAGCGGGCCGATCAAGGGTACGCTGACTCGGCTTCGTCGAAGCCGGGCGGATCAGATCTTCAGATGCGCGGTTCGATCGCGCTTCGCCGCGAGCGCCTGTCGCACTTCGGCGACTGCGCGGGCTTCGCTGGCGATCAGCAGGCCTTCGAGCGCCGCCGTCAGATGCCGCTGCATCGCCGCCCGCGCGGCCAGCGAGTCCCGCGCCCGCAGCGCTTCCAGAATGGCAGCATGATGCTCGACGATGGGACGCACGTCGATGGCGCGCACCTTGGCATCGAGCAAAGCGCTTTCCGCCGATCGCTCGCGCTGCTCCCATAGCCGGTCGATGGTTTCGAGAATGGCGCTGTTCCGGGTGACCCGCGCGATCAGCGTGTGGAAGGCGCGGTCGGCCCGAAAGGCGCCGCCGACCTCGTTATTCTCCTCCTCGATCGCGTCGACCAGCGCGGCGAGTTCGTCCAGTTCGGCATCGGTGATCTGCGACGCGGCAAGCGCGGCCGATTCGGGCTCGAACAACAGGCGCGCCTCGGCGACTTCCATGGCGGACACGCCGAAATCGGGGGTCTCGCCCTGGCCGGGCAGCGCGACGACATGCGCGCCCGAACCGATGCGGACCTCGATAAAACCCTGTACCTCCAACGCGATCAGCGCTTCCCGGATGACCGGACGGCTGACGTCGAAGCGCGCCGCCAGCTCGCGCTCGGCGGGCATGCGGGTCCCGACCGGATAGCGGCCTTCGACCAGTTCGGCGATCAGCGTGCGGGCCAGTTCCCGGTAGAGGCGGTCCTGCGTTGTGGGTGTGTTGTCCATCACGACCATTATTGGGGGCGTGGACACATATCGGTCAAGCATTTGCGTCGGACAGAGCGGGCCTATGCGGCGGCCAGATAGGCGGTCAGGCGCTCCGCCGTGCCCTCCGGCACATGCAGGCCCAATTTGCTTCGGCGGAAGAGAATGTCCTCCGCCGTCCGCGCCCATTCGACGCGGACCAGATAATCGACTTCCGCGCCATATAGTCCGCCGTCCAGATCGGGCCCCAGGTCCGCCACGGTCCGCGCCCCGCCCAGCAAGGCGCGCACCCGCGTCCCATATGCGCGCGCCAGCCGTCGCAAGAGGCCGGGCGGCAGGGCGGGGCGTTCAGCCTGTAGCTCGCAAAGGAAATGCTCGAAATCCGCATCCGCCATGTCGCCCCCCGGCAGGGCCGCCCCCGCCGTCCAATCGCCGCTCGCTTGGTGAAGGAACGGGGCGAGTTCGGACAGGGCATGTTCGGCCAGCTTGCGATAGGTGGTGATCTTGCCGCCGAAGATGTTGAGCATCGGCGCATGATCCTCGCCCGCCGGACCGGTATCGAGGTCGAGGACATAGTCGCGCGTCACCGCCGAGGCGTCGGCGGCGTGATCGTCATAGAGCGGGCGGATACCGGCATAGCTCCACACGATGTCCGCCTCGCCGGTCTTCACGGAGAAATAGCGGTTGATGGTGTCGAGCAGATAAGCGGTTTCGCCCGCGCTGATCGATGCCTTGGCCGGAGCCTCGGTCCAGGGCTGGTCGGTCGTACCGACCAGCGTGAAGCGGCCTTCATAGGGGATGGCGAAGACGATCCGGCGATCGTCGTTCTGGAGCATGAAGGCATGTTCGCCGTCATAGAGGCGCGGCACGACGATATGGCTGCCCTTCACCAGCCGCACGCCGCGATCCCTTCGCGTACCGTGCGCCCGCCCGATCACATCCGCGACCCAGGGGCCCGATGCGTTGACGAGGATGCGCGCCCGAACCGTGCGGCTGCCGCCTTCTCCCTCGATCGTCGCGATCCAGCCGCCACCCTCTCGCCGTGCTTCGATCAGGCGGGTTCGGGTCTCGATCCTTGCCCCTCGCTCCGCCGCGTCGAGCGCGTTGAGGACGACCAGGCGGCTGTCCTCGACCCAGCAGTCCGAATAGACGAACGCCTTGCCGGTCCGCGCGGAAAGCCCGGCGCCCAGCGGCGACCGGTCGAGCCGGATCGACCGTGTTCCCGGCAGACGAGCCCGGCCGCCCAGATGATCGTAGAGGAACAGCCCCAGGCGGACCATCCAGGCGGGTCGCGGTGAGCGGTTCTGCGGCAGGACGAAGGACAGCGGCCAGATGATGTGCGGGGCCATCGCCAACAGCCGTTCGCGCTCGATCAGCGCCTCTCGCACCAGGCGGAACTCGCCATATTCCAGATAGCGCAGCCCGCCATGGATCAGCTTGGTCGAGGCGGAGGAGGTATGGCTGGCCAGATCCTCCTGCTCGACCAGCAGGACGGACAGGCCGCGCCCGGCGGCGTCGCGCGCGATCCCCGCGCCATTGATCCCGCCGCCGACGATCAGCAGATCGACCGTCTCTCCGCTCTGGTCCACCATGCTGCCTGTCCCTATCCTCACCGGCGGCAAGGCTACACCATGCCGGACATAAGCGAAAACGACAGGAGGGGTCAGATATGGCGTCGCATATTCTGGTGATCGATCAGGGGACGACCTCGACCCGCAGCATCGTCTTCGATCGCAAGGCGCGTCGCGTCGCCATCGCCCAGGCCGAGTTCGCGCAGCATTATCCCGAACGCGGCTGGGTCGAGCATGACCCGGAGGACATATGGCGCGACGTGCTCGCCACCGCGCGCCGGGCCATCGCCGAAAGCGGCGTCGGGGCCGCCGGGATCGCCGCGATCGGCATCACCAACCAGCGTGAGACGGTCCTGGTCTGGGACCGGACTACCGGCTCACCGATCCACCGGGCGATCGTCTGGCAGGATCGGCGCGGCACCGCTCTCTGCCAGACGCTCAAGGCCGATGGGGCGGAGGAACTGGTGCGCGAGCGGACCGGGTTGCTGATCGATCCCTATTTCTCCGCGACCAAGCTCGCCTGGCTGCTCGACCATGTCGATGGCGCGCGCGAACGGGCGGAGCGGGGCGAACTGGCCTTCGGGACGATCGACAGTTTCCTGCTCTGGCGGCTGACCGGCGGGGCGGTGCACGCGACCGACGCGACCAATGCCAGCCGGACTATGCTGTTCGACATTCATCGCGGCGAATGGGACGCGGACCTCTGCCGCCTGTTGCGCGTGCCCATGGCGATGCTGCCGCAAGTGCATGACAATGCGCATGTCTATGGCACCACCGTGCCCGACCTGCTGGGCGCGGCGATCCCGATCGCGGGGATGGCGGGGGATCAGCAGGCGGCGCTGTTCGGACAGGCCTGTTTCCGGCATGGCATGGCCAAGTCCACCTATGGCACCGGCTGTTTCCTGCTGCTCAATACGGGCGAGACGGCGGTCGCCTCGCGCCACCGGCTGCTGACCACGCCCGCCTATCGGCTGAACGGCGTGACGACCTATGCGCTGGAGGGATCGATCTTCGTCGCGGGCGCAGCGGTGAAGTGGCTGCGCGACGGGCTGGGCGTCATCACCCATGCCAGCCAGACCGACGATCTGGCGACCCAGGTGCCCGACAGCCACGGCGTCTATATGGTTCCCGCATTCGTAGGCATGGGCGCGCCCTATTGGCAGCCGGATGCGCGCGGCGCGATCTATGGCCTGACGCTGGGGGCCAGCGCGGCGCATCTGGCGCGCGCGGCGCTGGAGTCCGTCGCCTATCAAACGATGGATCTGGTCGCGGCGATGAAGGCCGATGCGGGCGAGGGCCCCGCGATCCTGCGGGTCGATGGCGGGATGGCGGCGAACGACTGGCTCTGCGGTTTCCTCGCCAACATGATCGATACGCCGGTGGAGCGCCCCGCCGATCTGGAGACGACCGCGCGGGGGGCGGCCTTTCATGCGGGGCTCGCGATCGGGCTGTGGTCGGGGCTGGACGAACTGGAGCGGCTTTGGTCGCGGGAGCGATGTTTCGAGCCCGCGATGACGGAGCAGGCGCGCGTGCCCTTGGTGGCGGGATGGCGCGATGCGGTGGCGCGGACACTCGCGCCTGCCGTGTGAACCGGCTCCGGCGCGTCAGGCCGCCGGGATCGTCATCTCGAAGGTCGTCTCGGCGATCGGCAGCAGCGTCAGGTCGCCGCCATGCGCCCTGGCGATCCGGCGGGCGAGGGTCAGGCCGATGCCCGATCCTTCGGGCTTGGTGGTGTGGAAGGGGCGGAAGATGCGGGCCCGTTCGGGCGCCGCGACGCCGCCCCCGCTATCGGCCACGCTGACCCGGAAGCTTTTGCCATCCCCCTGAAAGGAGAGGGTGACCCTGGGCGCGACCGATCCCTCCAGCGCGGCCTCCGCCGCATTCTGGAGCAACGCCCATACCGCCTGGGTCATCTGATCCCGGTCGCAGGTGCCGATGATGCCCTGCGGCACCCGGATCGACAGGGCCACGCGCCCCTCGAAGCGTTGGGCGAACAGGCGGCCCAGATCCTCCGCCAAGATGACGGGGAGCAGCGGCGTGCGCACCGGCATCGGCAGGCGGGCCAGCATTCGATAGGCGCGGGTGAAGCGCTCCAGCCCCTCGACCCGCCGCGCCAGGGTCGACAATATGCCCGGCAGCCGCCGGTCGGATCGCTCCGCCGCGACCAAGGCGCTGTCCGCCAGCGAGACGATCGGCGACAAGCCGTTGAGCAATTCGTGACCGAGGATATCGATCATCTCGTTATCCGCATGGGCCTCCGCCGCGCGCCGCTCCACCTCGATATCGATCAGGATCACCAGCGCCTGTTCGCTGCTCGCGACCCGCTCGATCCGCCAGCTTCGCCCTTCGTGGCGCAACCGGCTCTCCCGGGGATCGAGCAGCGCGGGCGGGGTCGGGGTCAGCCGGTCGTCGGTCGCGAACAGGGTGCGGCTGGCCCGGTTGATCGCCCGCGCCCGCCCGCGATCGATGCGCAGCAGGGGCAGGGGGATCTGGTCGACCAGCGCGGCCAGCGGCGGGCCATCGTCGGTGGTCCGCACGGCTTCGGACGATCCGGGCGAAGCGGGCCGCCGCGCGATCGTCCAGCACGCCGCCAGGATCGCCCAGACGGAGCACAGGCTCAGCCCCAGCACCGACGCGAACATGCCGTTCCGCCACGCCAGCACCAGCAGGGCCCCGCTGCCGGTCAGCGCCAGCGCGGTAAGCGCGGTCGCGATCATCCGGGCATGGGGCCGATCAAAGCCCATGTCGTGCCATCCGTCGATAGAGCGCACCCCGGCTGAGCCCCAGCGCATGCGCCGCCTGGGTGACATTGTGATGGTGCTCGACCAGCGCGGCCTCGATCATCGTCCGCTCGGTTTCGTCCAGGTCGAAGCTCACCCGGCCCGGAGCGGCAGCCGAAGCGATGGGCGCGGCGGGGGCGAGAAGCGCGGCCTCGATCACGCCGTCATCGCCCAGCAGCAGCGCGCGCTCGATCGCGGCGGCCAGCCCGCGGGCTTCGTCGGGCCAATGCGCGGTGGCGAACAGCGCCTCGGCGGCGGGGGTGAAGCGGGGCAGGGGGCGGCCATGCCGCTCCGCCGCGACCCGCGCGAAATGGCGGGCGAGGACGGGGATGTCGGCGCGCCGCTGATCGAGCGAGGGGGCGGCGATCTCCACCGTCGCGATCCGCCGGGCGAGCGCGGGGGTGATGGCGCGGGCATCGTCGGCGATCGCGATGAAGCGATCCGCTGCCGACAGCCGCTCGAGCAGCCGCGCCTGTCCGATCGCATCGAGTTGATCCGGGTGGCGCAGCAACCAGGTCGCGCCGTTGCCACCCCCGTCAAGCCGCTCCCAGGCCAGCGGGTCGCGCAGGTCGATCCGCGTCATGGGGCGATCCGCCCCTGCCGATGCGGCGTGGATCGCGGCGGCGATCAGGCTGCGTCCCGCGCCTGATGGCCCGGTCACGACCACCCCGGCCATGGTCGGGCCGATCCGGCGGATCATCGTGCGGACATGCTCGATCGCGGCACTGTCGCCCAGCAGGCGGACGGGATCGGCGCCGGGGGAGGGTGCGTCGGCGATATGGGCCTGGTCCACCGGTGCCGGGCGTCGCCGGACCGCGACCTCGATCTTGGCGATCAGTTCGGCATTGCGCCACGGCTTCATCACGAAGTCGCGCGCGCCCGCCTGCATCGCAGTGACGGCCAGCCGGATACCGCTATGCGCCGTGATGACGATGATGCACGCGGCGGGATCGTCCGCCAGCAGCCGGGCGAGCATGGTCAGCCCCTCTCCGCCATCGGTGCGCCCGGCGGCATAGTTCAGGTCGAGCAGGATCGCATCGTATCGCCGCGCCGCCAGCCGCGAGAAACCGTCTTCCGGCCCGTTCGCCACGTCCAGCCGGTGCCCGGCCAGATCGATCGCGATGGCCAGCGATTCGGCGATGCGCGGATTGTCGTCGATGACCAGGATCGAAAGCGGGCTTGACCCGTCTTCCGACCGTCCATTTGTGGACGGTGCGTTCGGTCCCGAACGGTCGGATTCGGCGGCGGTGGAGGAAAGTGGCGGTTTCATAGCGCTTTAGGTTTTTCGGCCGTCCTGGGTGACATTGATCCCATGATGACTGAACACAGCACAGGCGCAAACACTTCCGCTGTCGGGGACGGCGGGCCGGCTCCGGGGACGGCGATGGATCGCCGTATCGCGCGCAAGGCGACGCACTGGTGGCGACGCAAGCCGGTGATGATCGTGGCACTGGTGATCGTGGCGGCGGTGCTGATCTGGCGCTTCCTGCCCGCCGCCGGTTCCACCGACATCGCCTCCGCCAATATCGAGACGGGTGAGGTCACGCGCGCCGCCTTCGACGATTACCTGCCGGTGCGCGCCACCGTCACCCCGCGCGTGACGACGCTGGTCGGCGTGCTGTCGGGCGGGCAGGTCGAGAAGCTGCTGGTGCAGGACGGCGAGATGGTGACCGAGGGACAGCCGCTCGCCACCCTGGCCAATCCGCAACTTAAGCTCGACGTGCTGACCCGCGAGGCGCAGATCGCCAGCCAGCTTGGCGGCGTCGCCAGCGAGGGACTGGGGATCGAGCGCAACAAGCTCGACCGTGCGGGGCAGGTTGCGCAGGCCGAATATGACCTGATCAAGGCACGCCGCGACCTGGGCATTCGCCGCCAGCTCCACGACCAGGGTTTCCTGTCGGATGCGGGCGTGAAGAGCTTCGAGGAGGAAGCGGCCTATCAGGAAAAGCGCCTCTCCCAGTTGAAGTCGGGTCGCGCGACCGAGGCTCGGATCACCGCTACCCAGGCCGCCCGCCTGTCCGACACCCAGACGCGGCTGTCGGGCAACATGGCGGCGGTGCGCGCGGGGCTTGAAGGGCTGACCATCCGCGCGCCATCGGGCGGTCGGCTGACCAACTTCGTCATCCAGCCGGGGCAGACGCTGAAGCCCGGCGATCCGGCGGGACAGGTCGACAGCGAAGGCTCGTGGAAGCTGGTCGCGCAGGTCGACGAATATTATCTCGGCCGCGTCGCGGTGGGGCAGACGGCGACGACTTCGGACGGCGCGAAGCTGACCGTGTCGAAGGTGCTTCCGGCCGTGAAGGACGGGCGGTTCCAGGTGGAACTGACCTTCGACCGCGCGCCTCAGGGGCTCAATCGCGGGCAGACCATCGACATCCGCATCACCCTGGGCGCGGCGAGCCGTGCGGTGGTGGCGCCGGTCGGCGGCTGGCTGGAGGCGGGGGGCAATTCGGCCTTCGTCCTCGATCCCGATGGTGCCCATGCCCGCCGCCGCGCCGTCCGCATCGGTCGCCGCAATCCCGAACAGGTGGAGATCCTGTCGGGCCTCAATCCCGGCGAGCGCATCGTCATCAGCAACACCTCGTCCGTGAAGGGCGACATACTGAACATCCGATAAGGGGGACTTGCATCATGATCCGACTGGAAAATATTCAGCGCCGCTACGTCTCCGACGAGGTCGAGACGACCGCGCTCCACGATATCGACCTGCATGTCGCGCAAGGGGAATTCCTGGCCATCATGGGCCCTTCGGGCTGCGGCAAGTCGACCTTGCTCAACACGCTTGGCACGGTCGATCGGCCGACCGGCGGTCGTTATCTGTTCGGCGACCGCGACCTGGCGGCGATGGACGAGAAGGAACTGGCCAAGTTCCGCGCCGAGACGCTCGGCTTCGTGTTCCAGAGCTTCAACCTGATCGACGAGCTGACCATCGAGGAGAATGTGGCGTTGGGCCTGGCCTATCGCCGCGACGTGGGCGACCGGCGCGGGCGGGTGGCGGCGGCGATGGACAAGGTCGGCATCGCCCACCGCGCCCGTCACTTCCCGCACCAGCTTTCGGGTGGTCAGCAGCAGCGCGCCGCCATCGCCCGCGCCATCGTCGGCGATCCCAAGCTGATCCTGGCGGACGAACCGACCGGCAATCTCGACACCGCCAATGGCGAGCAGGTGATGAACATCCTGACCGGCCTGAACGAAGCGGGCGCGACCATCGTCATGGTCACCCATTCGCCCAGCCATGCCGACCTCGCCAAGCGCCGCATCGACATGCTCGACGGCCGTATCGTCGCCAGCGCCATGCGCGCGATCTGACAAGGAGATTTCGTGATGAAGATGATGTCCGCCATTGCCCTTCTGTCCCTCGCCGCCGTCGCGGCTCCGGCGCAGGAAGGCGCGCAGGTCTCGCGTGGTTTCGACATGCGCGGCTTCGACCGCATCGAACTGAGCGGGTGCGATATCGTCAGCGTGGCGCTGGGATCGGCCTATGCCGTGACGGCGCGGGGGCGTGCCGCCAATATCGACAATCTGCGGATCGACACGACCGGGTCGACCCTGCGTATCGGCCGCCGGAACAACAGCTGCAACGGCCATGACCGGCGGGTCGCGATCACCGTCACCCTTCCGGCGCTGAAGGCGGTGGATGTCAGCGGTGCGGCGGAAATGAACCTGCCCGCGCTCGACGGTGCTGCCTTCGCGCTCGACGCGAGCGGGGCAGGCGTGGTTCGCCTGCCCGCCCTGCGAAGCGGCACGGCGAGCTTCGGCCTGTCGGGGGCGAGCGAGGTGACGGTGCACAAGCTCCAGGCCGAGCGTGCGAACCTCGGCACTTCGGGCGCCAGCGTCCTTCGCCTCGACGGCGCGGCGCGGCGGGTGACCATCGACAGCAGCGGGGCCAGCGTCGTCGACGCTCGTGGCCTGTCCGCGCCCGAGGCGACGATCGGCGCCAGCGGAACGGCCAAGGTGCGCGCGGGCAGCGCGCAACGGGCGCAGGTCGGAGCGAGCGGCATGGCGAACGTCTCCGTCGAGGGCGATCCGCAATGCACCATTTCTAAGAGCGGGCTCGCCCGCGTTACTTGCGGCTGATGCCGGGGATCATGGGGGACACGACATCATGAACCGCTTCGCGCTTCTATCGCTCTATCGCTCGCTTGTGCGCCACAAGCTCTATGCCGCGCTCAACATCGGCGGGCTGGCGGTGGGCATCGCCGTCTTCTTGGTGCTGGGCCTCTATGTCCGGTTCGAGACCAGCTATGAGAAATGGCTGCCGGATTATCGGAAGATCTATGTCGTCCAGTCGGTCTGGAACATGCCCGAAAGCCCGTTCAACGGCCCGAGCAACTGGACGATGGGCGGCCTGCTCGAGCAACTGCGCGAGGATTTCCCCGGTATCCAGGGCACCCGCATCCGTGGCTCCGGCGGTAGCGTCATTCAGGGAGGGGTGGCGACCGGTGAGGATATCGTACAGGTCGATCCGAATTTCTTCCGGATATTCGACTTGCCATTGGTGAGCGGAAGCGGGGACGCGCTGAACGTTCCAACCAATGTCTTCATCAACGAAACCGCCGCGCGCAAATATTTCGGATCGGCGAGCCCGGTCGGGAAGCCGATCAAGCTCGCGATCGATGAGATCGCCAGTTACCGGGTCGCGGGTGTCTTCAAGGACATGCCCAAAAATACCGAGATCAGTGACATTTCGATCCTGGTTCCGCTCCCTCGCACCCCGCCGACATCCTCGAAGGAATGGTGGTATCATTGGGGCAGCTCGTCGCTTCAGACTTTCCTTAAGTTCGACACAGCCGATGCCGCGAATGCGTTTGCCGCGAAAATGACCGGCTTTGTCGACCGGCGTGCACTGAAGGACATGGGAAAAAATGCGTCCCAGTCGCTTAACATCGCGGTGATGCCGATCACCAGGATGCATCTGGAACCCCAGGGCAGGGAGAGCGCCAGCCGCAAGCTGACCATGGTGACGCTGGGCCTGGTCGGTATCCTGACGCTGATCATCGCCATCGTGAATTATGTGAACCTGGCGACCGCGCGTTCGGGTCTGCGGGCGCGCGAGGTGGCGATGCGCAAGGTGCTGGGTGCCAGCCGCTGCGCGCTGATCTCGCAGTTTCTGGGCGAGGCGGTCCTGACGGTCGCGATCGCTTCGCTCGGCGGCCTGATCCTTGCCGAGCTGGGGCTGCCGCTGGTCAATGCGGCAGGCGGGCTCGACCTGAGCATTCCCTATATGGTCGTCGTGCCCGCACTGGCGCTGCTGACGGTCGTCGTCGGCGTGTTGGCGGGGGCCTATCCGGCGGTTCTATTGTCACGCTTTCCGGCGGCGAGCGTATTGGCGTCGGCGCGCGCGCCTGGTGGCGGGCGAGCGGGGACACGCATACGCGAGGCCCTGGTCATCTTCCAGTTCGGGCTGGCCATCGCCTTCATGATCGGCACGCTCGTGCTGATCGCGCAGACCCGGCATCTTCGCGCAACCGATCTGGGCTTTCGCCGTGACGGACTGCTGACGGTATCGTCGATTGCCGACACGCTTATCGAGGCGCCGCGTCGCCGGGCCGTGCTGGAGGCCATCAGGCGACTTCCGAACGTCTCCGCCGCAGCGGTGGGCGATAGCGCGGTGGGGGGCGCGGGCAACAACAATGCCGACAATGTCCCGCTGCCCGGCGTGCCGGGAGATGGCCCGTCGCTACGCCGGATCGAGGTGGGGCCGGACTTCTTCAAGGTCTATGGCACCCGGTTGCTGGCGGGCCGTTTCTTCGACGACGCGCATCGCGGCGACGACTCGCAGACGGTCGAGAAGGGCCAGGCGCGTGCGATCATCATCAACCGCCGGGCGCTGTCGACCCTGCGTTTCCGCACGCCGGAGGAGGCGGTCGGCAAGACGGTGGGCGGCGATCGCCCCAGGACGATCATCGGGGTGATCGAGGACATGCGCTTCTTTTCGCCGCGCGTGCCCAACAGCGCGATCTATTATGTCTATGACGCCAAGCCGGAAAATGTGATGGGCGGTCCCGTCATCTCCATCCGCTTCCAGGGCGATCCGCGCGCGATGACGGCGGCGGTGCGTAACCTGTGGCAGCAGATGGTGGCAAATGTGCCCTTCAACGCGAAGACCGCCGATGCGAAGTTGGAGGAGTTCTACGAGGCCGACGATCGGGCGACCCGCCTGTTCGGTATCGGGGCGGGTCTCGCCGTTCTGATCGGCTGTGTCGGGCTCTGGGGCCTCGCCTCCTTCAACACGGCGCGGCGGACCAAGGAGGTCGGCATCCGCAAGACGCTGGGGGCGTCCGCGACGGACATCGTCAAGCTGCTGGTCGGACAGTTCCTGCGGCCCGTGCTGATCGCCAATCTGGTCGCCTGGCCGCTCGCCTTCGTGGCGATGCGCACCTGGCTGGCGGGGTTCGAGGATCGCATCACCCTGTCGCCCTTCTACTTCGCGGCGGCCACGGCGGTGGCGCTGACCGTCGCGGTGCTGACCGTGCTGGGCCAGTCGCTCAAGGCCAGTCGTGCCGCTCCGGCCTGGGCGTTGCGTCATGACTAAGCGGGGTAGGTGGTTGCTGATCGGGGTGGCGCTGGTCGCGACCACTCCGGCCTCGGCGGAGACGTTGCGCGAGGCGATCGCGGCGGCATGGGACGGCAATCCCGAACTTGCCGCCGCCCGTGCCCGGCAGGATGCGCTGGCCGAAACCCCCAACCAGGCGCGGGCGGCGGGACGGCTGACCGCCGGGGCGACCGGTAATGCGGGCTATGATCGGCTCGGTTACGACCAGACGGGCGTGCGCACGGGCGCTGGCAGTGCGCTGGGCGGCGTATCGGCGACGCTGCCGATCTGGACCGGCGGGCGCGTTTCCTCGGCGGTGCGGGCGGCGAACGGCGATGTCGCGGCGGGCGGGGAGGCCCTGCGCGATGTCGAGGCCGATGTGCTGGAGCGCGTCGTCGCGGCCTATGCCGATCTGCTCTATACCCAGCAGGCGGTCGAGGTGGCGCGGGTCGGGATCGAGCGTCTCGACAGCCAGGTGGCCGAGGCCCGCTCGCGTTACGGCCTGGGTCAGGCGACCAAGACCGACGTCGCCCAGCTGGAGGCGCAGCGGGCCAGCGTCGTGTCGAACTTGGTCGATGCGGAGGGTGCGGCCGCGACTGCGGCGGCGGCCTATCGGGCGGTGGTCGGTCGGGATGCGGGGACGCTGGAGGCCAGTATCGCGCCGCCCTCCGCCCTGCCGCGCAGCCTGGCCGATGCGCGGCAGGCGGCGGAGACCAGCAATCCGGTTCTGCTGGCGCAGCAACGCCGTGTCGATGCGGCAACCGCGCGGATCGATCAGGCGCGGGCGGAACGCGCCCCCGCGCTCGACCTCGCGGGCAGCTATGGACGCGGCGTGCAATGGGTGGGGGGCAATGCCACCGGCTTCGATAGTGCGGCCAATGCCGGGCTGTCGCTGCGGGTGCCGCTGCTGACCGGTGGGCTGGTCGCGTCGCGGGTGCGTCAGGCCGAGGCGCTGCGCCGGGCCGAGCGCTTCGATGTCGATACCGCCTCGCGCGCGGTGGTGCGCGCGGCGGATACCGCCTGGGCCTCGCTGACCGCCGCCGAGGGGCGGCTGAAGGCGAGCGCGGACGGGCTGAAGGCGGCGGACCTGGCGCTCAAGGGCGTGCGGGCGGAATATGGCTTCGGCCTGCGCTCGACCATCGACATTCTGGTCGCGGACCAGAGCTATCGCTCCGCCCAGCTGGCGGTGGCGCGGGCACAGGTCGATGTGCTGACTGCGCAGGCCGCCCTCCTGCGGGCGACGGGCCGAATGGGGCGGGGCGCGTTCGACTGAGGGGTGGGGAGCGCCGCATCGGGTAGCCATGAGGCCCCTCCGGCAGGGCTCAGCTCGCCTCGCGGTCGTCTTGATCGGGGCCGGACACCGCCATCGACAGGGTGCGGCGGAGCAGGGAGGGGGAGCAGGGCTTTCCGCATACCGCCGCACCCGGATAGCGCGATTGCAGCGCCTGTTCGTCCGCATGGCCCGAATGGAAGATCAACGGCACGCCAGCCTGGCTCAACCGCTCCGCCGCCGGGAAGACCTCCCCGTCGCGCAAACGCACGTCGAGGATGGCGCAGGCCAGTTGAGGCTGATCGCCGTCAAGATGCGCCAGCACTTCTTCGACGCTGACATAGGGTCCGTCGACCTCATAGCCGCCATCCTCGATGATCGACTGAAGATCCATGGCGACGAAAAACTCGTCCTCAACCAGCAAAACCGTCTTAGTCATTCGAGAGCACCGTCTCCGGCAGTGTCAGGGTCAGCATGAAACGTCCGTCAATGCTTTTCCGCTCCAACTGGGCTCCCAATTGTCGCGAGGACGTCTGAACCAGCAATGTCCCGAAGCCCTTGGCATTGTCCTCGGTCGGGCTCTCCCCGCCCGTCTCGGTCCATTGCAGCGTCAGCTTGCCATCGGCCAGGGTCCAGCCGACCGACAATTCCCCTTCGCGCCGCGCCAGCGCGCCATATTTGACCGAGTTGGTCGCCCATTCGTGCAAGATCAGCGCCAGCGGCGACAGGCAGCGGCGGTCGACCAGCAGGCGGGGACCGTCGATCTCGATCTTCGACTGACCCTTATAGGGGGCGATGGTCGCGTCGACCAACGAACCGAGTTCGATCGCCTGTTGCTCGCCCGCCGGGGATGCCAGCGAATGGGCACGGCCCAGCGTTGCGATCCGCTCGCGCACATCCTCGGCCATCTCGGTCACGTCGCCATGCGACCGCGCGGCGGCGGAGACGATGCCGGAGATGATGGCGAACAGGTTCTTCACCCGGTGGTTCATCTCGCGCAGCATCAGCTCGCGCGTCTCGGCGATCGCATATTCGGCGGTGACGTCGATCGACACGCCGACCATGCGATGCGGCGCGACCGTGGTGACGACCCGGCCGAAGCCTTTGATCCAACGTTCCTTGCCGTCCAGGTCGAGGCGGAAGGTCATTTCGAAATCGCTGCGACCCGCCATCGCCTCGGCCAAGGCGAGTTCGACGCCGGGCCGATCCTCGGGCACGATCCGGTCGAACACCTGCGCGACGCGATCGGCCTTCTCGGGTCCGTCGAAGCCGAACAGATGGCGTCCGGTTTCGTCCAGGATCATCTCGCCGGTGCCCGCGCGATATTCCCAGACACCGATGCCACCCGCCTTGATGGCGAGGTCCAACCGCTCGCGCTCGGCGGCCAGTTCGCGCTCCAGGCTCAGCGCCTCGGTGATGTCGGTCAGGACCAGCGTCGCGCCGTCGATGCCGTCGCCCTGCGTCCGATAGGGCAGGATGCGCAGCGATAGCGTCCGCTCACCGTCGCGCGTCGTCACCCGCTGCTGCGACGGCGAGCCGCCTGCAGCCACCGCCTCCGCGCCGCCCAGATAATCCGTATTGGCCAGCCGGGTCGACACATCGGCCAGCAAACGCCCCCGGTCGCTCGGTTGCAGCGGGAAGATCGAGCGCGCCGCCTCGGTATAGCTGCGCACCCGCAGATGCCGGTCGAGGACCACGACCGCCAGATCAGTCGATTCGAAGAAGTTGCGCAGGTCGGAATTGGCGAGGGTGAGTTGATCGACCTTGGTCTTCAACTCGTCGTTGACGGTCGACAATTCCTCGTTGGTCGATTGAAGCTCCTCGTTCATCGACATCATTTCTTCGTTGGAGCTTTTCAACTCCTCATTCGCCGTCTCCAGCTCCTCGACGGTCGAGCGCAGCCGGTGGCGGGTCAGGCGCAGTTCGTCCTCCAGCGCCTCGATATGATCGTCGCCGGGCTCCAGATCAGCAAGGTCGCTCATCTCGACCGGGCTGAAAGGCGCGGTATCGCGGAAAAGGAAGAGCAGCGACCCGTCGGTCAGCGGATCGCAGATCACCTCGATCTTCTGGATGCCGAACTCGGTCGTCACGGCCACGTCGCGTGCGGCGATCCGCTTGCGGGCGTCGCGCGCCTGGCGCAGCATCGGGCCCATCACCTCGCGCAGGCCCGGTCGCGCCAGCGTGGTCGCGCTCGACCCGCCCGCACGGGTCACGGGGAAGGTGAAATAGCGGCTCAGCTTGCCGAACGCCGCCAGGATGCCGCCATCCTGATCCACCACCATGCTGGGCGGGGCATAGCGATCGACGATCCGACGCAGCGCCACGCCCTCGTCGCTGCTGACATGGCCGCCGTCACGCTCGCCCCGCTCGCCGCGTCGCCGGGGGGTGCGGCCCGTCGCGCCGGGCAGGTCGATGGGGTAGGAGGGGGAGGCGGCGGAACGCTCGAACAGCCGGGCATGGCTGTCGATCGCGGGGAAGAGATGGTCGAACCGCCCGACGCTTTCCGACGGCCCCAGGAACAGATAGCCGCCCGGCCGCAACGCGTAATGGAGCAGCGGCAGCACCGATTGCTGCAACCGATCGTCGAAATAGATCAGCAGGTTGCGGCACGACACCAGGTCGATCCGCGAAAAGGGCGGGTCCTTGACCAGGCTGTGGTTCGAGAAACGGATCATGTCGCGGATGGACCCCGCGATGGTGAACCGCTCCGCATGGGGAATGGTGTAGCGTTCGCGTAAAGGCGCCGGAATGTCGGCCAGCGCGGCGGCGGGATAGGTGCCGTCGCGCGCGATCTGGAGCATCTGTTCGTCGATGTCGGTCGCGAAGATCTGCACCGCCAGCGGCTGTCCTGCTTCGCGCGCGGCCTCGGCGAACATCATCGCGATGCTATAGGCTTCCTCGCCGCTGGAGCAGCCGGGCACCCAGATGCGGATGTCCTCGTCCGGGTCGCGCGCGCGGATCAGCGGCAGGATCGCCTTGGTCCGCAGCGTCTCGAACAATTCGGTATCGCGGAAGAAGCGGGTGACGTTGATCAGCAGGTCGCGGAACAGCGCCTCGCACTCGTCGGCGTCGCTCTTGACCCGCGCCAGATAGGCCGAGCCGGTGCCGATCCCCAGCACATGCATCCGCCGCTCGACCCGGCGGACCAGCGTCGTGCGCTTGTAACCCGAAAAATCATGGCCGATGGCGTTGCGCAGCACGCGGCACAGATCGTCGATATGATCGGCGACGACCTCCGCCTCATGCTCCTTGGGATCGCCCGAGCGACGCGCGAAAAACGCCTGGAGACATGCGACGATCTCGCCCGCGGGCTTGATGAAATCGACCAGCCCGGTGCCCACCGCCGACAGGGGCATGCCGTCATAGCGGGCGCTCTCCGGCTTCTGGACGACGCCGACGCCGCCATTCTCCTTGATCGCGCGCAGGCCCGTGGTGCCGTCCGCACCGGTGCCCGACAGGATGACGCAGGCGGCATTGGCCTGCTGGTCGCTCGCCAGCGACAGGAAGAAATCGTCGATCGGGCGGCGCAGCCCGCGCGGCTGGACGAAGTCGGTCAGCTCCAGCACCCCGCCGCGAATGGCCAGTCCCCGGCCCGGCGGGATGATATAGACATGATCGGCCTCGATCCGCTCCGACCCCTCGCACTGGCGCACTTCCAGATTGGTGTGCCGGTCGAGAAGCTGCGCCAGCATGCTCTCGTGATTGGGGTCGAGATGCTGGACCACCACGAACGCCATGCCGGTCGGCGCATGGGCGGGCGTCAGCATCTCGCGCAGCGCCTCCAGCCCGCCGGCCGACGCGCCGATGCCGACGATCGGCACCGTCATGCCGCCGCGTCCGTCCGTCGATGTCGTCCCGGTCCGGGGCGAGGCGTCACTCACGGAAAGGCCGCTCGGTCGAGATCCGATAGCGTCAGCTTGGCCTGGGCGATGGTGGCGGCCGTGTTGGCGATCGCGGTCAGCGATCCCTCCAGCACGATCCCGCTCTCGGCGAGGATGGGTGTCAGGCGACCCAGCGTCTTGCCCAGTTCGGCGTCATAGGCGGCCAGCCGCTCCGGCTGGGACCGGCTGACATCGAATTGCGAGGCGAAGATATAGGGCATCTTGCCGCCCAACTGCCGCAGCTTCGACATGTAGAGCAGGTTGATGAAGGGCGAGCCGTCCTTGCGGAAATTGACCAGCATGGTGCGGACGTTCACCTGGCGATCATTGGCCAGGAATTCGCGAATGCGATCGCGCGCCTCGATATTGTCGGCGTCCCGCTGAAGCATACGGCAGTTTCGGCCGATCATGTCCTCGCTGGTATAGCCGGTCAGTTCGCGGAAACCGTGATTGATGAAGATGAGCGGATTGTCGTCCGACGCATCGGCCAAGGCCAGGGCGATCGGCGACTGGTCCAAATAGCTGGCCAGATGGGTCGGAATATCGATATCGTTCACGCAAACTGGCTCCCTGACGCGCATTCGCATGGCGTCTATCCCTCTGCAAGTGCCGAGATGACCGGCCGCCCCCGAAAAATTGACCTGGATAAACCCGGAAAAGGCCGCGTACGTTCCGGCGCGGTCGCTACCGGGGGCTGCGTGGTCAGGGCGCGGTCGCCACGGGGCGAGGCCCCAGCCAGGCTTGGCGGAAGCGCGTCTGTTCGGGCATCGGCGTGCGTCCGATCCGCTCGTCGGGCACGATCTCCATATTCGGGTCGGCGATCAGCGTCATGGTCGCCCGCCGCTCGCCCCCTCGCTGGCGATAGACGATGGGCAGGCGGTCGCCGGGCTTGTGCGCGGCGAGCAACGCGCTCCACGCCGCCGCATCCGCGACCGGGCGGCCATCGACGCTGACGATCTCGTCACCCTTGTCCAGCCCGGCCTCGTAGAGCGGCGTGCCCGGCGCGGTCGATGCGCCGATCGTCAGGCCGCCATCGCCCTTTACCGGCGTTCCGCCCGCCCAGGCGGTGTCGGGATGCTGGGGACGCAGGGTCAGACCGGCCTGGGCCAGCAGCGGCGCGAAATCGGGAAGCGCGCTGCCCGTCACGCTGCGCGCGAAGAAGCGGTCGGCAAAGCCCTGATCCCCCGTCACCTGCGCCAGGGCGACGCGGAGGTCATCGGGGCGATAGCTGCGCTCCGGCTTGCCGTGGTTGCGCCAGAGTTGGCGCATATAATCGTCCAGCGTCAGCTTCGGAAAAGCCTTTCGCAACTCCAGATCGAGCGCCAGGGCCAGCACCGCGCCATAGGCATAATAGGATTTGAAGATATTGGGATTGGTCGGGTCGATCGACTGCGCCGCATCGACGAAGGGCGCGCGCAGGCTCATCTCCTGCGGCCCGCCGTAACGGCGCGCTGGCGTGATCAGCAGCGCGTTCAGCGTGGCGGATAGCTGGGCGATATAGTCGTCCAGCGGCATCTGTTCGGCGCGGACCACCGCCAGCGGACCGTAATATTGGGTGAAGCCCTCGGCCAGCCACAGCGACGGCGTGGCATTGGCGCGGGTGAAGTCGAACGGCTCCAGCTCCGCCGGACGGATGCGCTCGACATTCCAGGCGTGGAAGAATTCGTGGCTCAGCGTCTGGATCTGCGCGAATTTCGCCGCCGTCAGCGATTGCGGCATGCTGATCACCGTCGAGTTGCGATGCTCCATCCCGTCGCCGCTGATCTGCGGCATGTAATCGGCGAGGAAGGTATAGGTGCCGTAATCATAGGGCGGTGCCTCGCCGAAGATCGCGATCTGCTGCGCCACGACCTTCTTCGCCATCGCGGCGAACCGGTCGAGATCGGCGGGGTTGCCGTCATGATGCGCGGTCAGGCGGATGGTATAGCGCTTGGCGCCGTCGCCCACCGTCCAACTCCGCATGTCCCAGGCCGACATCTCGACCGGGCTGTCCATGAAATATTGCAGGTCGCGCGCGGTGAAGACGGCGGGGTCGCCGGTCGGCGCAAGCTGCGTCGCGATCTTCCACCCCGCGAGCGGGTGGAAGCGGACGCGGATCGGCCGGTCGTCCTGCCCTGTGGCCCACATGAAGGTCGCGGGGATGTTCAGATGCGCATGGGTCGGGTCGATCTGCGCATAGGTGCCGTCGCCGCGATCGCCGAACAGAGTGTAGCGGACCGTCACCGTGCCGTCGTGGCCGGGCACCGTCCAGCCATAGGGATCGGTCCGCGAGATGGTCAGCGGGCGTCCGGCCCCATCGACGGCGGACACCGAATAGACGTTCTTGGCGAACTCGTGCAGCGCGTAGCGACCGGGCGAGGAGCGCGCCATCTGGAAGCGGACGGGCTGGCGGTCCAGCCCGCGATAGGTCACGCTGACCTGCGCTTCATGATGGTCGGGATGCGGAAAGGCGATGTCATATTCGACGGCCGATGGCGCGGAAGCCCTGGGGGAGGGGCGGGCCTGCTGCGCTACGACCGGGGACAGCGCCGTGCTCGCCAGCGCCCATGCCGCCGTCATCGCCCATATCCGCATGCCCGAACCCCTTCACTCGATTGAGGTATGGACTTAAGCGCGGAGCAATGGCGGGGTCCACCGCTTTGTGCGCGCGGTCGGGCTCTATTTCGGAGCAGCGACGAATCGCCGGACGACAACGCCGCCGCTTTCATTGAACAGCGTGTTATCCAGATGATATGTCAGGAAAATCTGGAGGCGCGACCGGGAATCGAACCCGGGTGCAAGGATTTGCAGTCCTCTGCGTCACCACTCCGCCATCGCGCCTCGATGCGTGGGAGGCGGGCATGTGTGCGGTTTTTCGCGCGGCGTCAACAGGCAGGATGCGATTGCGCGGCAAAAACTCGCTCCCGGTCTTCCCGGCCTGAGGATCGCTACAAGCGATTATTCGCAATATGGCCAAATCCTTGTGCTGGGGTGTCCAGTCCGCTTGGCGGAAAAGCCCTTGCGCGATAGAAGCGGCGGGAACCAATTTAGTGTATTGCACAACTAAAACGGCTGTGCGACAGGGATGGGCCATGATGACGACCAGCAACGACTCCTCGAATTTCGACGCGATGCGCCACGCCATGGTGGTGAGCCAGTTGCGCACCACGGCGGTCAGCGACCAGCGGGTCGTGGCCGCGATGGCGCGGGTGCCGCGCGAGGTCTTCACGCCCGAGGCGCTGCGGGCGGTGGCCTATCGCGACGGGACGCTGGACCTGGGCCATGGCCGGGCGATCAACCTACCGATGGCGACGGGCCGTCTGCTGACCGAGGCCTATCTGGAGGCGGGCGACCGCGTGCTGCTGATTGGCGCGGCGACCGGCTATACCGCCGCGCTGCTGGCCGAGATCGTCGCCGGTGTCGTCGCGGTGGAGGAGCAGCCCGAGCTGGTCGCCGCCGCGCGCACCGCGCTGGCGGGTGAGCCGAAGGTCCAGATCGTCGAGGCGCCGCTGAAGGCGGGCAACCCCGCCGCGGCGCCCTATGACGTTCTTGTGATCGACGGTGCGGTGGAGGAACTGCCCGCCGCTCTGGTCGAGCAGGTCAAGGTCGGCGGTCGCATCGTCACCGGCCTGGTCGAGAACGGCGTTACCCGGCTGGCCAGCGGTCGCCGGACCGAGGGCGGCCACGGCGTCCGCGCCTTCGCCGATGCCGAATGCACCGTCCTGCCGGGCTTTGCCCGTCCTCGCGCCTTCCAATTCTGAGGGACCATGCGCCTGCACCTGACTTCCCGTATTCTTATCGGCTCGACCCTGTTGATGGGCGGGGCGGCCTCGGCCGAGACGTTGCGGGAAGCCATGGTGCGCGCCTATCAGAGCAACCCGACGATCACCGGCCAGCGCGCCGCCCAGCGCGCCACCGATGAGAATGTGCCGATCGCACGGTCGAACGGCCTGCCGTCGCTGCAAAGCTCGGCGCAGCTGACCGACAATATCGTCGTCGCCAACAACAACTTCCTCAATCCCGAGCGGGTCGGTACCGGAGCGGTGCAGCTTTCGGTGCCGCTCTACCAGGGCGGGGCGGTCAAGAACGCAGTGCGCGCGGCCGAGACGCGGGTCGATGCGGGTCGTGCCCAGCTGCGCGGGGTGGAGGCGAACCTGTTCACCAATGTCGTGGCGGCGTATATGAACGTCATCCGCGACGAGGCGATCGTCAATCTCAATACCCGCAACGTCAATGTGCTGGAGACGAACCTGCGCGCCTCGCGCGACCGGTTCCAGGTCGGCGACCTGACGCGGACCGACGTGGCGCAGTCCGAGGCGCGTCTGGCTCAGGCCCGCGCGCAGCTTCAGTCGGCCCAGGCCAATCTGATCTCCAGCCGCGAGAATTACGTCGCAGTGGTGGGTGTCGCCCCTGTCGGGCTGGAACAGCCGCCCGCCTTGCCCGCGCTGCCCGCATCGCCGAACCAGGCCGTGGCGGTGGCGCTGGATCAGAACCCCCAGTTGATCGCCGCACGTCGGTCAGCGGATGCGACCCGCTATGACATCAACGTCGCGCGCGCCAACCGGCTGCCGCGCATCGCGGCGGTGTCGAGCGGCAATTATTTCAACTATCTGGGGTCGCTAAACGTCCCCGGCGTGCCGGTATCGGGCGTGAACGCGACCGTCGGTGCGCAATTGACCATGCCGCTGTTCCAGGGCGGTCGCCCGGCGGCCCAGGTCCGCCAGGCCGAGGCGTTGCGCGGACAGGCGCTGGAGAACGCGACCGGGACCGAGCGGCAGGTGGTGGCGCAGGTCCGCTCCGCCTATGCCGTGTGGCAATCCTCGCAGGAGGTGATCCAGTCCGCCGAATCGGCGGTGCGCGCCAACTCGCTGTCGCTGGAGGGGGTGCGGGCCGAGAATAGCGTCGGCACCCGCACCGTGCTCGACATCCTGAACGCCGAGCAGGAATTGCTGAACAGCCAGGTGACGCTGGTGACCGCGCGGCGCGATGCCTATGTCGCGGGCTTCGCGCTGATCGCCGCGATGGGCAATGCCGAGGCGCGCGACTTGGGGCTGGACGGCGGCGCGCTCTACGATCCGGTCGTCAATTACCAGCGGGTTCGCAACAAGATCAACGACTGGGGCGGCGATGGCGAGCCTGCGCCGGTGGCCAGCACCACCGCCGGAACCCCGGCGCAGACGGCGGCGATCACCCGCCCGCTCGACGCCGATGTAAATGCCCCTGTTGACAGGAGCCCCGCATTAACCACAGGTGCATCGGCACCGAGCCGGCAATAACGCTGGGCAGGGGGCCTTTGGGGGGCTTCAATGGGGATTGCGGTCATGGGTGAGATCAGCGCCGAGCCGTCGATGGAGGAAATCCTTTCCTCGATCAAAAGGATCATCGCCGAAGAGGGAGAGGTGCCCGCGCGTCAGCGTCGCCAGCCGCGCCCCGTACCTTCGCCGGTCGATGAGGATGATTCGCCCGAGGTTCTGGAACTGAGCGACCCCATGCCCCTGCGCATGAAGGTCGAGGCCGCCGCCGCCCGCGCCGCCGAATCGGCGCTGCGCCCGGCGGTGGAGGCCGCGATGGCCCAGGCGTCCGAACCGGTCGCCCAAACCCCTGCGCCTTCCGCCCCGGCCCCGTCTGCGCCCGCCCCGTCAGCCAAGGTCGAGGTGCCGCCCGTCGATGACGGCGAAGAGGCGATCGTCAGCCCCCGTGCGGCCGAGGCTAGCCGCGGTTCCCTGGAGGCGCTCAGCCGCATGATGGTCAAGCCCGAACCGAGCAGCGACGGAACCCTGGAAGGGTTGGTTCGCGACATGCTCCGCCCCATGCTGCGCGAATGGCTGGACACTCATCTGCCCGGGATGGTCGAGGCGATGGTCGCCCGCGAAATTGCCCGGATCACGCGCGAGGGGCGCTAAGCCCTTCGCGAGCCGTGGGACGCGCGGTTTCGGGATATTGATCGCCGGTGGCGCGGAACCGCGCGCGCTCCGCTGGGTTCGGTGGTCATGACCCTCACGCCCGAAACGCCCGATGCCGAGAAGTCGACGCGTTCCGCCGTGTCGTCGCCCCCCATATCCGATTCGAAGCAGCCGCATTCGGGCCAGTCGGACATCTTCTTTGCGGCGGTGAAGACCACGCGGATGCCGATGATCGTCACCGATCCCCGGCAACCCGACAATCCCATCGTCTTCTGCAACGAAGCCTTCAGCTTCATGACCGGCTATTCCGAGGACGAGATCCTCGGCACCAATTGCCGCTTCCTGCAAGGGCCGGAGACCGACCGCGACGTGGTGGCGCAGATCCGCGCTGCCGTCGAACGGCGCGACGAGATCGCTGTCGAACTGCTCAACTACCGCAAGAACGGCTCGACCTTCTGGAACGCGTTGTTCGTCTCGCCGGTCTATGACGATGCGGGCGAACTGGTCTATTTCTTCAGCAGCCAGCTCGACATTTCGCGCCGCCGCGAGGCGGAGGATGCGCTGCACGAGGCGCAGAAGATGGAGGCGGTCGGCAAGCTGACCGGCGGCATCGCGCACGACTTCAACAATCTGCTCCAGGTCATCATCGGCTATTCCGACATATTGGAGGCGCGGGTCGGGGAGGCGGATCGCAGCGGTCGTCGCGCGGTCGAGGCGATCGCCGCCGCCGCCGCGCGTGGCGCGACGCTCACCCAGCAACTGCTCGCCTTCGCGCGCAAGCAGGAGCTTCGCGACCGGCTGCTCAACTTCAACCAACTGATCGAGGATTTCCGGCCGATCCTGAACCGCACGGCGGGGGACGGGGTGGTGCTGCGCCAGCGGCTGGAGGAAAATCTCTGGAACTGCCGGATCGACCCGGTCCAGGCGGAGATGGCGTTGCTCAACATCGTCACCAACGCCCGCGAAGCCATCGCCCGCACCGATCATAGGGGTGAGATCACCATCACCACCCGCAACATGATCCAGTCCGCCGACCAGCCCGAAGGCCCGGCCAATCTGGATGCGGGCGAGTATGTCGTGGTGGGCATCGCCGATGACGGGCCGGGTATCGATGCGCAGATCGTGGACAAGGTCTTCGACCCCTTCTTCACGACCAAGGAAATGGGGAAGGGCGCGGGGCTCGGCCTGGCGATGGTCTATGGCTTCATGCGTCAGTCCGGCGGGCTGGCGGCGGTCGAGCCGAGCGAGGCGGGGGGAACGGCGATGTCGCTCTATTTCCCGCGCGCGGCGGCGGGAGCGTCCGAACGCCGCTCCGCCCCGGTACAGGCCGCCCGCAGCGGCGGGGCCGAACGCGTGCTGATGGTCGAGGATCAGGACGATGTCGGCGATCTGGGCAAATCCATGCTCGAAGACCTGGGCTATGACGTCGTCCTGACTCGCAGCGCGCGCGAGGCGCTGGACCATCTGTCGCGGGACAGCGACTTCCAGCTCCTGTTCACCGATATCCTGATGCCTGGCGGCATGAACGGTGTCGCCCTGGCACAGGCGGTGCGGCGCGATTATCCGCGCCTGGGCGTCCTGCTGACCACCGGTTACGCCGACGAGGCGATCGATGAAGGCGCGCGGTCCTACGAACTGATCCGCAAGCCCTATCGCCGGGCGGAACTGAACGAGCGGATTCGCGCGGTGCTCGATCGGCCGGGGGCTCGTACCTGATAGCATCTGGCGCAAGCGGGCGCGGCTGATTAAGGCAGCGGCATGACTGAGCTGCCCAAGACGTTCGACCCCGCCGCAATCGAAGCCCGCTGGTATGGCCATTGGGAGGAGAAGGGCCTGTTCCGCCCCGACCGCCCCAATGCCGAGCCCTGGACGATCGTCAACCCGCCGCCCAACGTCACCGGGAGCCTGCATATCGGCCATGCGCTCGACAACACGCTCCAGGACATCCTGGTCCGCCATGCCCGGTTGAAGGGCAAGGACGCGCTGTGGGTGGTCGGCATGGACCATGCGGGCATCGCGACCCAGATGGTCGTCGAACGCCAGATGAATGCGCGTGGCGAAAAGCGCACCGACTTCACCCGCGAGCAGTTCCTGGAAAAGATCTGGACCTGGAAGGCGGAGAGCGGCGGCCAGATCACCGGCCAGCTGCGCCGTCTGGGCTGCTCGATGGACTGGGCCAATGAGCGGTTCACCATGGACGAGGGCTTCA
>JAAIGG010308372.1_pt1 | contig 27330 bp, 15 predicted proteins | sample 6487391 | NCBI WGS metagenome assembly JAAIGG01 (sample SAMN13974130, study PRJNA590717) | phyllosphere metagenome | biome: asymptomatic weeds; feature: pooled weeds collected from a community garden; material: weeds; isolation source: pooled asymptomatic leaves from various weed species from...
ACCGCCTTGCGCCGGCCGCGCAGCCAGTTGTCGAGAAGGATGCCCGCGACCTGCCGGCCCTTGCCGCAGCCGGTGCCGTCGCCGAGCATGAAGCCGCGGCGGAAGCGCACGCTGTCTTCGGCATCGTCACGCGCGGCGGACACGCGGTCGAAGGTCTCGTCGATATCCCAAACGCCGGGGAGATGCTCGCCATGCGCTTCGCCGGCCTGGATCACGGTCTCGAGCTGCGCGTCGGACAGGAGGCCGTTCGTCACGACGGCGGGCGGCAGCATCGGCCGGTATGAGGGCTTGGGCGGCGCGACCGACGCCATCGCCGCCGACTGGACGAGCTTGGTCGGATGGGCTCGCGCCCCGGGAATACGGATCGACTGCAAGCCGTACGTCTCGTAGATTGCGTCGGTGAGGTGCGCCCCCTCGGGCGGCATCCAGTCGACCGTCTCGTAGGCGAGCTCGACGCCGGCGATGTCGAAGGCGGAAGGCTTCGCTTTGGCCGCGACCGCAGGTGCCGCCGAGCGGGTGCGGAGCCAGGTGGCGACACCGCGCGGCGCGGCGGTGGCAGGCGCAGCAACGAGCGGCAGCGCGACCGGCAGCCGGGGCGGCACGTGCGCCTCGATCCAGCCGAGCAGTGTGGCGACATCCGGCGCCATGCCTATCGATGCCGGCAGCAGCGCCGGCTCGACGGCGGGACGCTTGTCGATGACGGTCAGCCGGGTCGGGAAGCTGGTGCCGTGCTTCGCGTAGACCGAGCCGGCGACCGCGGCGGAGAACTGGACGGTACCGGTCTCCTGCAGGCGCACGAAGGCATCTCGCCAGTCGGGCAGATCCGGTCCGACATTGGCGCCGGTGACCGCGACCAGCCGGCCGCCGGGCGTGAGGCGTGCCAGCGCCGAGGCGACATGGCGAAGTCCGGCGTCGGCGAAGCGGCCGGCGACATGCGCCATCGCCGAGAAGGGCGGGTTCATCAGCACGACCGACGGCACGGCGACGGGATCGAGATGGTCGTCGATCTGCGCGGCGTCAAAGCGCGTGACGGCGAGCACCGGAAACAACGCGGCCAGGAGATTGGCGCGGGTGCCCGCCAGCTCGTTGAGGATCGGCATGGCGCCCGCCGTTTGCGCCAGGATGGCGAGCAGGCCGGTGCCGGCGGAGGGCTCCAGCACGCGGTCGGCCGGCGTGATAGCGGCGGCCGTCAGCGCGGCGAGACCGAGCGGCAACGGCGTCGAGAACTGCTGCAGAGCCTGGCTCTCCTCCGAGCGCCGGGTGTGCGTCGGCAAGAGCTCGGCAATCAGCACCAGCACGGCCAATCGTGCAGCCGGAGAAGCGGCTTTGCGGAACAGCGCCTTTCCGTACTTCCGCAGGAACAGGACGGTTGCGACCTCGCCCGCCTCGTAGGCGAGCTTCCAGTTCCACGCCCCGGTGGCGTCGGAGGCGCCGAAGGCGGTCTCCATCGCCGAGCGCAGCATCGCGGTGTCGACGGGCTTGCCGCGCTCGAGATGCGGCAGCAGCAGGTTCGCCGCCGCGAGGATGGCGGCAACCGGATCGCGGCCTAGCTGGGTAGACGCAGCCGGCAGGCCAGGCACGGGAAGCATAATGTTCATGGGGATCACCTCGGGAGAGCAGAACAGGGCGACACCCCGCGACGCTCTCTCTCGATCCGCCAGGGCTCACTCCCGGCCGGCTTCCCTCTGCCTCTCGATGCCAGGCATGAAAAAAGCGCCCGACCCGAAGGTCGGACGCACACGTGAAGGGCCGGTGGATCGCAGGGAACGTGGGAAGCGGCGCTTCGCCAACTCCCCACGAGCATCATTCGGCGGCGAGCATGACCGGCTCGTCCTCTTCGGCCGGGTCGTCCTCGCCATCGTCACCGGCGAGGAAGGCCGGCAGTTCCGCTTCGCCACCCGTGCCGATCGCGTCGTCGGGCGCGGCATCGCCATCAGCCGATCGCAGCGGCTCGGGCAGCCAGCCGCTGTCGGCGAGAAGGCGTTCGGCCTCCTTCGCCATCTCGCCCTTCTTCAGATGATCGATGAGCTGCGCCGCCCGCTCGCCCGCACCCTCGCGCACCGCCTCGAGGATGCGCGCTTTGGTGACCCGGCCAAGATAGTTGGTCTGGGTCGGCCGCCAGCCCGCCGTCACCATGTCGAGCCCGGTGGCGCGCGCCAGCCGGTCGGCCTGCGCCAGCCGGATGCCGAGGCCATGCTCGCAGACGCCATGGCCGCCATAGGGGTTGGGCTTCTCGTAGAGCGCATTGACCCCGAAGGCGACACAATGCGCGAGGAGCGCCATGCGGCTGGCATGGTCGAGCGCGGTGAGCCAATCCCACAGCGCATCGTCGTCCTCGGGCAGATCGGTCGCCCACGCCGCCTGCCGCTCGTCCATGGACCGCGCAGACAGGCTGTCCTTGAGGTCATCGGCCTGCGCCGGGAAGTAGACTTGCCGAACCGACGCTTCCAGGCAGCCGGACGTGGAGCGATGACGGAAGGTGTCCAGCACCAGCTTGTGCAGCAGTGCGGTCATCGCGACATGCGGATTGCCCGCGACGGCGTCCCGCAGCGCCAGGGTGCGATGCGCGGTCAGCTCGGCCAGCAGCCGGTCGGGCAGCGGACGGATGCCGTCTTCCTCCTCCGGCTCGGGCTGCGCCGCCGGCTCGCCGCCGATGGTGATGATCGCGCGCTGCACGGCAGGCATGGCGGGGGTCGTACCGCTCGCGTGCGGCGCCTCGATCGTGCCGTCATCGGCATCACCCGGACCTTGCGCGGTCGCGACGGGCGCCTCGTCTTCGGGACGGACGTAACCGCGGTCGACCAGCAGCGTGCCGTCGTTGCCGATCGACACGAACACGCCCGCGCGGGCGATCTCGGCCGGATCGTAGCGCACCGGGCGCTCGTCGAAGGCGGCCAGCGCCGTCTCGATCTCGCCGAGACGCTCATCCACCGCGTCGGGCAGCTCGTCTGCATCCTCATATTCGGCGACGAGGCGATCGTTCTCCTCCGTCAGCGCGGCGATCGTCGCCTCTTCCTCGGCGGTCAGGTCGAGCGGTGTGCCGGTGAGCGCGCGCAGGCCGCCTGCGACGCCATAGGGCAGGCTCACCGCCGCCTCGACCCACTTCCACCCTCCGCCCGCGATCTCGTCGGCGATCGCCTTCAGCTTCTCGGCGACGAGCCGGTCGAGCAGGCCGACATCCTGCAGCCAGCCGCCGTCGTCGGACTCGAACAGGTCGCGCAGCACGCCGCCGCCGGCCGTCTCATAGGCCTCGACGCCGACGAATCGCGCCCGCTTCTCGGCGGCGCGCACTGCCTTCTCGGTCAGCATGCGCCGGATCTGCCACGGCTCCTTCTGCCACGACCCGCGGATCGCCTCCCACACCTCCCCCTGCCGCGCATGGTCCTGCGACACGGTGAAGGCCATGAGCTGCTCCAGCGTCATGCCATCCTCGGCATAGACGTCGAGCAAGGCGGGCGAGACCGATGCCAGCCGCAGCCGCTGCTTCACGACGTTGACGCCGACGAAGAAGGCGGCCGCGATCGTCTCCTCGGTCATACCCTTCTCCCGCATGGCCTGGAAAGCGCGGTACTGGTCGAGCGGGTGGAGCGGCGCGCGCTCGTCGTTCTCGGCGAGCGAGATCTCCTCGACGAGGATGCCGCTCGCCGCATCCGACACGACGCAGGGGACGGGCGCGGTCTTTGCGAGACGCTTCTGCTTCACCAGGAGCTCCAGCGCGCGATAGCGCCGTCCGCCGGCCGGCACCTCGAACATGCCGGTCTCCTGGCCCTCACCGTCGAGCACGGGCCGGACGTGCAGCGACTGGATCAGGCCGCGCCGGGCGATCGAGGCGGCCAGTTCCTCGACCGAGACGCCAGCCTTGATCTGCCGGACGTTGGCCTGGCTCAGTACCAGCTTGTTGAAGGGGATGTCGCGCGACGACGCGAGGGTGATCTTCTGAACGGCTGTCGCCATGGTCGGTACTCCGCGACGGGCGCCGAGAGCCTCTCTCTCGGACCTGACCCGTCACGAAGCGAAGCGCCGCCCTCTTCCTCGAAAGAGAGCGAAGCTTCGATACGGAGATCAGGAAAGGCACCGACCCGCAAAGCCGGGGACACGCCGATCCGCATCGTCGGCTTTGCGGGGATCAGGCCGCGCGATCGAGCAGCTTCTTGGCACGTCCCTCCAGGTCGAGCCGGGCATCCTGATGCGGCTTGTCGCGCGCGACCGCCGTGATACCCTGGACGAAGTCGAAGATGCTGGCGGGCGGATGCCCTTCCTCGACCAGCACGGTCTCGATGATCCGGCCGGTGTCCGCCTTCGAGAAGCCGCGTCGGCGCAGGAAGTCGGTGCGGTCCTCGTCGGTCCGCGCCACGATGCGCTCGCGCGCCGCCCGGATGCCCGCGACGAAGGCGGAGGCTGAGGAGTCGGCGAAGGCGGTGAGCGCCGGGGTGGCCTCGGCCGCGAAGCGGTTGGCCGCGTACTTGGAGTGCCGGATGCTGATCTCCTCGAACTGCTCGACGCCCCAGAGATTGCGGTTCTGGCAGACGGCGCGAAGGTAGAAGCTGGCGATGCCGAGCGTCTTGGCACCGACCTCCGAGTTCCAGGCGTAGAAGCCGCGGAAGAACAGGTCGGGCGAGCCGTCCGGCAGGCGTCCGGCCTCGATCGGGTTCAGATCGTCGACCAGGAACAGGAAGACGTCGCGGTCGGAGGCGTAGAGCGTGGTGGTGTCCTGGGTGACGTCGACGCGCGGGTTGTAGATGCCGGTCGACCAGTCGAGCACGCCCGGCACCTTCCAGCGGGTATCGCCCGTGCCGTTGCCGGCGATGCGCTGCACCGCCTCGACCAGCTCGTGATCGTAGATGCGCCCATAGTCCGGGCCGGTAACGGCGCGCAGCTCGACGCGGCCGTTCTCCGCCTCATAGGTCTTCACCTGCTCGGCGCGGTGGGTCAGCAGGCCGTGCTGGAGATTGATGGCGGCAAGCGGCGCAGGCAACTGGCGGAGATAAGCGGCGGGCGCGCCGACGAGGCTGGCGAGCTGCCCAAAGCTCCAGTGGGTCGGCAGGACCGGCGCCTCGGCACCGGGCACCAGCAGCGCCAGCCGCTCGGGATCCTCGCGCCGCGCCTCGACATGGATCAGCGCGCTCTCGACGACCCGCGTCCGGCTGCGGTCCGAGCGGGCCTGCACCGCCTCGCGCAGCGCGCGGAGCGAGAGGAAGCGCTCGTCCGCCGGACGCGAGAACCACTCCGACGAGACGCGGCCGATCCGCTCGCCGCGGCTGACATCCACCTTGTAGCCGCCGCTGCGATCGCGGGGCATATCCAGGACCTGCATGTTCATGGAACCGAACTCCATGACGGGCGCCGAGAGCCTCTCTCCCGGCGATCACCCGTCACGGAAACCCGATCCTCACTCTGCCTCTTACGTCGCACATGCCTCGATCCGTCCGCTTGCGCGCATTGCACCGACCCAGGCCTTCCCTGCAGGTTGGGGGTCAAAGATCACTTGGATTGCAACCCGATCAATGCCGATCAGGCTGGAGCTGTATCGTCGGCTTCGCTAGTGTCGGTTCCGTTAAGCTCGGGGGTGAAGCGTGAACGAAATTGTTATGGGACCTCAGAGCTTCCGTTTTGGCGGGCACCAGAGCTTCGCACTGCGAACCGCCTGGCTTCCCAAGGCCGCAGGGTCGATCGAGAGCGGTGAGGACGTATTTACCGATCCGCTGCGCGGCGTAGTCCGGCTAGGCCTTGGCAAGAACATGGTGGAGGCGCTTCGCGTCTGGGTCGAAGCGTATGGCATCGCCTCGCGCGCGGGTGGCGCATGGCGGCTGACGCCCTTGGGTGCAGCCGTGTTTGGAGCCGGCGGCTATGACCAATTCCTAGAAGACGAGCAAACGCTGTGGCTGCTGCACTGGAATATTTCGACGCTTGCCGATCATCCGTTCTTTGCCTGGGAGCTGCTAATCAATCGGTGGAGTGAGCGCTTCTTCACCGCCAGCGAGGTGCTCGCAGCATTTACTCGCGAGGCGGAGCGGACAGCACGGCCGCTGTCTGCCGTCAGTGCACGACAACATTTCGATGTCTGGCTGCATACCTATCTTCGCGGGCGCAACGGTCGTGGCGAGGAGGGCATCGACAGTCCGCTATCGTCGCTCGGGCTGGTGACCCGGGCCGGCGATCGCGAGACGGCTCAAGGTCGGCGTGAACCCATCTACGCCTTCGATCTCGATCGCAAGCCGGCGATCAGCGACGCCCTGTTCGCTTATTGCTTGCATGATTGGTGGTCTCGCTCTTTCGAGTTTGAGGAAACCGTGCCCGTATCAGCGCTGGCCTTCGGCCATTGCTCTCCAGGCCGAGTCTTCCGGCTGCCTGAAGAGGAGGTTCTCGCTCGGATAAAGCGTCTTGCCGCGCATCGAGAGCCGAACGTCGAACTGATCGAGAGCGTCAACCAATATGTGGTGCGCCGCAGCCGCCGTCCCGACCCCAGCGACCTGTTCGGCGACTTGTATGAGCCCGTATCGACGCAGGAGCCGGCTTATGCTTGAGACTTCAGTGCGCGCACCCGTTCAGCGATTTGAGGCTTTGCTTCAGCTGCGCCCTCATCACCTCCGCTCAATCCAGATCGAGCGCGACTTCGGTGATCCGCAGGCGGTGCTCCACTATGTGGTGACGCCGTTCCTTCGTGCTACTGCGGAGCGCCTCGCAGATGGCTTTCGGCGTGGCTCGACCGCGCGGGCGTGGCGTCTGACCGGGGACTATGGTTCAGGCAAGTCGAGCTTTGCGCTAGCACTCGCTCGGCTCGCGTCGGGCCAGCAGGCGCTGCTTCCAGCCGACCTCCACGACCTGCACTCGGCGGAGCGGCTCGAACCCGTGCTGGTGGTGGGAGAACGCGAACCAGTCGGCAAGAGCGTCCTGCGCGGCCTGTGCAAGACGGCTGAGCGATGCTTCCGACGCGTGCCGAGCCAACTGCGTGCAGCCCTCGACGTTGAACCGGAACCCCGGCTGGTCATCGCCGCGGTGGAGGCGCTCAGGTCTGCGCTTGTGTCGAGCCGAGCGGCAGCGGGATTGTGCATCATCCTCGATGAGCTCGGGAAAAATCTTGAGCATGTGGCCGCGCGTGCCGACGCAGACGACATTTACCTGCTCCAGCACCTTGCCGAGTTGGCCGCGCGCAGCGGCGACGAGCCGGTTATGGTGGTGGCGATCGTGCACCAGGCGATCGCCAGTTATGCAGGCCAGCTTACCAGCGCGCACCGGCGCGAGTGGGAGAAGGTGGCAGGTCGCTACGAGGAGGTGGTGTTCTCGCCGCCGCTCGAGCAGGCAGCGACGCTGATCGCGGCGGCGCTTGACCTCGACGTGGATGCCTGCCCCGTCGCGTTGGTGCGCGGCGCCGAGCGAACGATGGGGCGAGCGCTCGAGCAAAAATGGTACGGCAATGCCGCGACGCCCGCCGCATTGACCGAGATCGCACCAGCGCTGCTCCCGCTCGATCCGATGGTATTGCCGGTGATCAGTCGGGCGATGCGCCGCTTCGCGCAGAACGAACGCTCACTGTTCAGCTTTCTATCGTCGAGCGAACCCTGCGGTCTCATGGCCCACGCACATCGGCCGCTTCACGGTTTTCGGCCGTACCGGATCGCGGACTTCTTCGACTATCTCACCGCCAATTTCGCGAGCCTACTCGCAACCAGCGCACATGCCACCCGGTGGAACCAGATCCAGGAAATCCTACGATCGGTCGTGGTGGAGCGGCCCGAAGAGGACGCCGTCCTCAAGACCGTTGGGCTGCTGAACTTCATTGATGATCCTTCGCTCCCTCCCACGCGCGAGGCGATCGTTCTGGCGGTCGCCGGCGTAGACCGCCATGATGGGGACCGCGCGCGGGCCGCGATCGATCGGCTTTCACAGGGTCTGCGGGTACTGTACGATCGCGGTGCGGCGGGCGCGCTCTGTCTTTGGCCGCACACCAGCGTCGATCTCGATGAGGCCTTTGCCTTGGCCGAGCGGGCGATCGGCCCGCTAGGGCAGAGTTTCGATCATCTTAAGCGGCTCGTGCGGACCGATCCGATTGTGGCGCGGCGCCACTATGTTGAGCGCGGCGTGCTGCGGCATTTCGAGCTAGCCTGTGTGGACGGCGAGCATTTTGTTGAGGAGGTTGAAGCGGCAATTGAGCCGGGGCTGCATGCTCCGGACGGTCGGGTTATTCTGGTCCTGTCGGCGACCGAGCAGCAGCGCGCCGAGGCGTGGACACGCGTCGCGCGCTGCGAGCTGCCTTCCACCACGCTGGTGGGGCTGCCACGTTCGACCGGCGGAGTGGAGCCACTTCTGCGTGACGTGCTGTCGTGGCGGTGGGTCCGCGATCACGTAGCCGAACTCGCCGGCGACCGCCTTGCGCGCACAGAGGTATCCCGGCAGCTGGCGCTTGCCGAGGATCGGCTAAGCCGAATGCTGGCGGCCCTGGTCGACGTTCGCGGCAGCGCGGCAGCTGGCATTCGATGGCGCGACCGGGGCGGCGAGCAACGCTTCGCTTCGTCGCGTGCTTTCATGGCGCACCTCTCGACTATGTGCGATTGCGCCTTCTCGCTCAGTCCCCGGGTCAGCAACGAGTTAATCAATCGGCGCACGCTGAGTTCGGCCGCCGCCCGTGCCCGACACCAGCTGATCGAGGCGCTCGCCACCAGCGCGGATCAGGCGGATCTGGGCATGTCGAACGATGGCACGCCGCCCGAGCGGGCCATCTACCTGTCCATTCTGCAGGCGGGTGGCGTGCATGTTAAGCGCGATGGCGTATGGCAGGTCCGCATCCCCAGTGCAGATGCCGATCCGCTTCACCTTGCGCCGGCGCTGCACGCAATCGGCGATTGCCTCAAGAAGGCGGACAAGCCGGTTGGCTATGAGGTTCTCGCGTCGCGACTGCGTGGACCGGATTTCGGCATGCGCGATGGACTTATTCCGCTCCTAATTGCGATCTACCTGCGCGCGCAATGGCACGAGACGGCGGTTTATGAGGACGGAACCTATCTCGAGCAGGTAGGCGGACCAGAGTTCACCCGCATTAACAAGGAGCCCGAGCATTTCGAGTTCCAGCACTGCGCAGTAGAAGGCGTTAGGGCCGAACTCTACGTCAAGCTCGGCGCTGCACTGGAGACGCGTTTGAGTGACCGCCCCGCGCTACTCGACGTGGTGCGGCCGCTAATGACCTTCGTGGCCCGGCAGCTACCGGACTATACGCGGCGCACCCGCAAGCTATCGACGGCCACGCTTGCCGCTCGCGCAGCGCTTCTAAGCGGCCGTGACCCCAGCGCGCTGCTGTTCACCGACCTTCCGAGCGCCTTTGGGGTTGAGCCTCTTCGGCCAGAGACCCGCGCTGGAAGCGACGCGGTAAGTGCCTACGTCTCAGCGATGGCGGCGGCGGTTCGCGAGCTCCGCGACGCCTATCCGCAGCTGCTCGATCGCCTCGCCGGTGCACTTGGTGCGACGCTCGAAACAAACGTCAAGCTTGCTGCCCAGCGTGCAACGATACTGATGCGGGCTCGCGCGTTGGTGCCGGCGCTCGTGGAGCCAGAGCTGCGCACTTTCGTCCTGCGCCTGGCGGACGACAAGCTCGACGATACGCCATGGCTTGAGTCGCTCGCGAGCTTCGTCGCCCGCAAGCCCCCGGAACGATGGACAGACAATGACGAAGAGGAATTTCACCAGCGCCTGTCGTTCCTGACGCGTCGGTTCCGACAGGTAGAGGCGATCCAGTTCCCCGGACAGGAAGAAGACGACAGTGCCTACCGTGTAGCGGTGACGTGCGCGGACGGTCGCCAGACCGAGCGCGTGTTTCGTACCACCGCGAAGCAAGAGCGTGCGATCCGCAAGGCCGAAGCGGAGCTCACGCCCGTGCTTGCGCGGATGGGACGTCTCGGGCGTATCGCCGCAGCGCGGCTCCTCCTCGCCGCAGCCGATAATGAAGGTGAAGACGACGAAATGACCAGCACGAGAAGCGGCCGATGACCGACTCGAATAGCGACTCGGTCCGCCACATCCTCAGTTTGTCGGGCGGTAAAGACAGTACGGCGCTTGCGATCTACTTACGCGATCGGGTGCCAAACATGGAATATATCTTCCATGACACTGGAAAGGAATTACCGGATACGGTCGAGTATATTGAGCGACTTGAATCCTATCTGGGGCAACGCGTGATCCGCACAACGACACGGCAGAGCTTCGATGATCTACTGCGTACTAAGGGAGGCGTACTACCTTCTGGCCGACGGCGCTGGTGCACGGACTATCTGAAACTCAAGCCGTTCGAGGCATACATCGGCGACGAGCCTTGCATCAATTATGTTGGGATCAGGGCCGACGAGGACCGGGTGGGCTATGTCAGCCACAAACCCAATATCCGGGCGGTGTTTCCCTTTCGCGAGGATGGGATCGACTATGCCGGCGTGGTCCGGATCCTGACGGATGCGGGTTTGGGTATGCCGCCCTACACTCAATGGGGTAGGACCCGCTCCGGGTGTTTCTTCTGCTTCTATCAGCAGAAGATCGAGTGGGTACGCTTGAAGCAACATTATCCAGAGCTCTTCGAGCAAGCAAAGGCCTATGAGAAGCCTAACCGGGTCAATGGCCAAGTGTTCTTCTGGACGGACGAGCCGCTCGCCGAACTCGAGCGGCCGGAGCGAATGGCGGCGATTGAGGAAAATTGGGAGCGGTCGCAGGAGCGCAAGCGGGCGCGGCGCTCTCACCGACCGCTGGTAGACGTGCTCGCCGGTCTGGAGAGCGAGCCGCCACCGCGGGATGGATGCATGATATGCCAGCTGTGAGCACGCAGGCGGCGGCAACAGGTACTCCAGCGGAGAACTGGATATCGTTTCTCCGCAGCTACGGTCCGAGCAACAAGAAGGACAGCATGTACGCCGAGACGGTCTCTCGGCTCGCCGTGACCTATGGCGTGGAGCCGCTGGCGTTCAGGCACCCGGAAGCGAAGGCGCTCGAAGAGGTGCTCGATCCGTTGCAAGGCCGGCTGACCAACATCATCCTCACCGGCACCGCTGGAGACGGCAAAACGAGCTTGTGCAATGATCTTTGGTGTCGACTGACAGGCGACGATAGTCGGCGTAGCGGACAGGCGCGCAGCAACTACGCAAACACCACCGTGGACACGCCGTTCGGCTCGCGCGTGCTGCACTTCATCTTCGAATTCAGCGGCTTCTCGCCCGAGCATGGTCAACCCTGGCGACCGGATCAGGTCGATCTCCTCGATCGTTTCGCGCGATCGGTCCTTGACCCCGAACCCGACGAATTCTTCATCGTGGCAGCCAACGACGGCAAGCTCGTCCAGGCCTATGAGTCGCTGCCCGCGCATGCGGACCATCGCCTTCAGCGCGTTATCGAGCGGCTGCTGACACGGGATCAACGCCGCTACGCAGGCGCCGATCTCCTGTTTCTCAATCTCAGCCGCATGTCGACGCGCGACTTGCTGATGCGCGCACTCGACTGTGTGCTCGCCCGGCGGGAATGGAAATGCTTTGACGATGAAGCGCAAGACCTCGCATTCAGCCCGGAGTCACCATTGGCGCGGAACTTTCGGCTGCTGCACGAACCACGCATTCGCCAGCGCATAGAGGCGCTGGGTGAACTCTGTGACGCCAACGGCTTTCATATTCCTATCCGCGAGATCTTGCTGCTCTTGGTCAACGGTCTCCTCGGCTGCCGCAGCGATGATGGTGTCGCGCGGCCCGACACATTGCGCACGCTGGTGCGCGATGGCCGGCAGCATGAGGCATGTCTCTACGACAATCTGCTGGGTGCCAACCTGTCAGAAGCGCGGCGGGAGCGATTTGGTGTTTTTCGCTACTTAACGGGGTTTCGGATCGGATTAGAGACCACTAATGCGCTCGATGCCGTACTGGTGTTCGGGGCAAGCGATCCGGCGCTCCAGCGCGATCATCAACGGCTACTCGGCGACGATCGCGAATATGGCGTCAATCCAGCCTTCACGCGCCTGCGCGACGCCTATCTGGAAGCGGAGGACGACCGCGGCGCCGCCGATGAATTCCACCTAGGGCTCACCGCGGAGCGACGTCGCCTGTTCTTTCGCATTGCTGAGGACGACCAGCGCTTCGATCCGTGGCAGCTCAGCGTTTTTCAGTCGGCGAAAACCTATCGTCACCAGCTGCTGGCCCCCCTGCGAACGAAGCGCTCCGTCGACTCGTCGGTGACCGTCAAGCTGGTGCAGGGATTGAACCGTGTCTGGACGGGGATGCTCGCAGGCCCTCTCGACCAGCTGTTCCTAACGACGGGGCTCGACTTCACCACCGCCCGCGTCAGCGATCTCTTTCTCAATACCATCCCGATCGAACCCGATTTCCACGGAGCCGGGCTTGAACTCGGCTATGACGAGGACCGTCATCTCCCGGTTCTGCGCGTCCGAATGCGCGCCGATCACGACGCACCACTCCCGCTCACTCTAATGCGGTTCGAGTTCCTCATGCGGGTGGCGCAAGGCGCACTACCATCAAGTTTTTCAAAGGAATGTTACGAGGACATCGTATCGTTCAAGACCCGCGTCCTTTCGGACTTCTACCGCATGAACCAGGGACGGCCGGTGCCCCTATCGATCCTGTCCGCGAGCGCGGACGGCGAGCTGTCGAAGCGGCCGCTAGGGCTTCGGCTATGAATTTTCTCGCGTCGGGCAATCGCGCCGAGGTCTCGAGCGCATCGGGTGCGCCTGGCCAGACGACGGTGTGGCTCGAGGAAGCGCTGTTTGGGCATCGGCTGTGGCCGCGCCAGACGCCGTGGCTGCTGTTCCTCGAATTCCTGAACGTCGTGGAAGGCTTTCACCGACAGGATCCAACTGCAGTTTTCACACGTCGTCCGCCGGACACGCTCAGTCCGTTTAAGATGCGCTATCGCTTGGGATTGCGTGCAATCCTATTTAGCAATGACGAGATGGAACGCATCGCTTCGGCCTCGGAGGACAGTCAGCGCCAGTGGACAGATTGGCTGGGCACCATGGAGGGGCTCGGGGCCGGTACCGACTTCAGCTATCTACGCGAGCGGTTCACGAGCTTCCGTGATTTCGCTGAGCTGGTCGGCTTGGTGCGGCAAACCACGCTCGAGAACGAATCCAACCGCCGCAGCTCTTCGCGGTTCATCTTTCCGTTCGGCGTGGACGCTCTGTTCAGCGACGCGACCTACAATGAGAAGAGCGGCGCCATCACCGCAGACTTCAACAATTTCGGACGAACGGGTGAGATCCTTTACATGATGGCTAGCCGCGCAGCGCGCGGTGGCGAGCTCCGGCCCTTTTTCGCCGACCTCCTCGATCCCGCTCAGGCTAAGAACAAGTTGATCGCCCGGCTATCGGCGCCGGGCGATGATGAGCTAAACCGCGAGCAGAAGGGCGAAACCTACCTGCCCTACCGCGAGCACCCGGCCTTTGAGCGACTGGTCGAGGATTGGCTCGCGATCTTCTCGCTAGGACTACCCGAGCAAGATGCTTTCGCGCATCTCGTTCCGATCGGCGCACTTCATGTCATCCTTTACCAGCTCGAGACTGCGGCCGCACTTGCTGGCTGGGCTGTGCGCCCTTCGCTAATCTGCGAGCTTATCGCGCCGAAACGGGAGTTCGTACGGCAACGCTCGATCATCTCGTACCAGGAAAATGACACGCTGGCGCTGCGCGCGCTTGATGCGGCGATCGACCGGTTCGAGTGCGATCCCGAATGGTTGGCGCTGCTCACGGAAGATACGTCCGATCAGGATCGCTCGGATCGCGCTGCCGAGCTTATCAAGCAGCGCTTTCGCGTCCGCGATCGTGGTGGGCGCGGTGCGCTCCCACACGATCAGATCGCGGCTCTGCGGCGCGAAGTGGAGGATAAGCATGAGGTCACTGGCGGGCGGGTGCACAGCAGCTATCTGCGGCAAATCGGCCTCGCTTCGTCCCGCGCGACCAATCGCATGCGCTACGCGCCGAATGATACGTTATTAAAGACTCTGGTGATCACGCGGGTGGCCGAACGCCGTGAGTTCAGGCAGTTCCTAGCCGACTTGTACGAACATTACGGGTTGGTGTTTGGCGAGACCGAAGCGAAGCGCGCGCTCAGCGCGATCGAGTTCGACGCTTCGGCATTCGAACGCAATCGGGAGCGTCTCGAGGGGCGGCTCGCTAGCATGGGGCTCGTCCAGCGTCTGTCGGACGGCTGCGCCTATGTCGTCAATCCGTTCACCCGGGAGCGCTGACATCGTGGATGGGCTCACCCTGATTGGCCGCGTGGGTCGCGACGTGATCCGCGCCAACCTCGATGCTTCGCGCCAGGACCGGGGAACGGGTCGCTATGTGCTGCGCGAGCTTGATCCAACGGAGATGGTCGCGATCGCCCTCGCCATCCAGGAGGATAAGTCACTCCTTGACCGATTGGATGTCTGTCTACCGGCCTATGAGTTCGCCCAGACAGAGGGATTGCAGCCCGAGCTGCTAACCGAGGAGACCACCACCGACTTGCGCCATGGCGAGTGTGACAGGGAGGCGCGTCTGCTCGTTCTTCTCGACGAATCGCAGGCGCAGTCGGTTTCGCAGGTCGACCGCATCGACAAGTCAACGCTCCTAGCGCTCGAATATCTCGACCTTTGGCTGAGCCATAGCGGGGCGGCGGCCGAGCTTGGCGGCGACGATCGCGCGATCGAATGGAAGGCTGCGGTCAAGGCGCTCATCGAGCTCGACCGCATCTCGCTCCGTCAGCTTGCCGACTATCTGGTGGAAGTGGCGCGCGTGCTCCACGAGGGTGAGACCGTGGCGACCGCGCTGGGTCGCGCGGTTGTCCGGTTGAATCTGCCTCGGTTCGATCAGCTGTTCGATGATATCCCTCCGGCACGACGTGGCAACTACTCACAATGGCGCCAGCGTTTTGTCTCGCATTGGAAACGCGACTGCTACGTTTACAAGTGCGATCAGAGCCAGACGCCCTTCTCTGCTCCGAAGCTGCGAGAAAAATTGACGGCGATGGAAGCGGCGCTTCCCGGCGACGTCTACGCCGCGCTCGCCGCCTATGTCGCAGCGGCGCCGAATTCTGGACCGGCCGCCTTCGCGCCATTCCTGTTAGATTGGACGGACGTACGTCCCTTCTTTGAGGAAGCTCAGCGCGCGGACGCCAAATCGATCGGAACTGAAACCCGTGCCTTTTACAAATTGCTTCGCGAGGATCGGCTGACCGCGGGTGAGTGGACATATCTCAACGAGCTTGCGGATGATCGCGGTCGCAATCCCACCAAAGATGAAAGAGACGAGGAATTCTACACTGACCATATCATTGAGCTGCGCGAGGAGCCCCGTCTTGCAGCCCTTTGGGACCGTTTCATCCACGGCCCTGAGGTGCCCTGCTCCGATTTCTTGGACGGTCTCCTCCAGTGCGTTCGCCGGCTTTACCGGCCCGGCGCAGTCGAGGCGCAGTTGCTGGTGGTGGAGGCAGTGGAGGACGAGAAGCGCGCTTTTCTCGGTCTCAATGAAGAGATCTGTTCGATGTTCGCAACCCGCTATCGTGGTCTTGAGGCCGCACTTGAAGGGCTTGTAAGCTTTCGGAGAGTCCTCGCATTTCGACATGAGACCTTCGCCGAGGAGATCTCAAGCCGTCGGCGCGGTGCCCAGAGTACTGCCCGCAAGGCACGGCAATTGCGCTTCCGGGTTCGGGTGGAGACTGGCGGGGTCAGCGGCGCCTCCGTACGATTGGTCTGGGAAGGCGCACTCGAGGCCGTAGGCATTGGTCTCGCTGGCGATGTCGAGCGTTTGCGGAACAACAAATCACGCAGCACGCTCGTCCGTTGCTCGGCGGGATATCGTCGGCAGCGCTCGCGAGCGAGTGAGGCTGGTATTAACCTGCGTGACTTGTCAGGCCTTGAGCCGGCGGCACAGCGCAACCGCGGCTCCTTTGTCCCAGCGAGTTCGCGCTGTGAGTCATTGGCTGCGGTGTGGCGGCGTGCCCTCGCTGAAGTGCGGCGGTCGGATATCCTGCCGGCGTCGGTGGCCGATGATCTTGCCAATACCTTCTCTGCATTCGAGGAAGCCTATGGGCTAGCTCTAACGGAATGGGAAACGGTCGGCCCGCGCTCGCCTTTGCTCGGTGAGCAGGCGGTGGCGTACGGTAAGGTACTCGACCTTGTGTGCGCGCATCTCGCGCGTCACCCCATCGTGGTTGAGAGATTGCTGCGGCCACTGTTTGAGATCGGCGTGGCCCCGATCACCGGCACGTCGAACGGCCGCTCCTCTGTCATCGTCTGTCCCTGGCACCCACTCAGGCTCGAGGCGCAGCACGCACAGGTGGCGAAGCTTCGGCGCGCGCTTGAAGCGCTATTCGTTCCCGCAGCACCGCAGTTCGCGGACGGGGGCGCGCTCTATTTCAATGAGCTTGCGCGGGACCTACGGCATCCCGCTCGCCCGGACGTGACCTGGACATGGCCGAGCGCGCAGCCTGTTCTGGTCAGCGAGGCGGACGCACTCAACGGCTATTCGCTTCTGGAACGGCCGGTGCTCCAGGGCGAACGTGACAGCGCAACCAACGAGAATGTCGGGCCAACCGCGCGGCAGATTGCTGATCTCGCCCAGCTCTATCTTGAGCTACAACCGCATGAGCGCGACAATCTGTCGATCGTTCTCTTCAATTGCGATGCCGCCGCTTTGCCCCAAGCGGTGGTGGACGCGGTCCGTAAGGATGCCGAGAAGGACGGCCAGGAGGCGATGTGCCAGGTGGTCCTGCGTCACACCGATGGCGATCAGTTGCGCTTTCTTTATCAGCAGCTCGTCCAACGTGAGCTGCAACAGGACAGTTTGCACGCGAGCGAAGCTGCCCGCGATTTCATGTCGCGGCTGAGGATTTCGCTTCTCGTAAATGAACAGCGGTCGGCACGCTCCGACAACGGACCGCCATTCGACATCGTCTTTTGCCACGATGTCATATCGCGACAGGCAGAGCTTGGCTGGTCCGACGTGGCAAGGATCGAAAGATCGGCGATCGACATCGACCCGGCGCAATGGTCGCGCCGCAAACCGATCGGCCGGTTCGATCGCGACGCAGTGCTTCACCTCACCTGTCCTGCTCAGACGGAGACTGGCTGGCGCTATCTCGATGCTTTCGCCGTCCTCGCAGATCCGCAACTCGCACTCGCGGCGCGAGAGCGCGGGCGGTGCAGAGTGCCCGATCGCCGTACGGTGTTGCAGTCCGAAGCGACGCGGCAGGTTCTCGAGGAAACGCATGATCTCGGCGCGTGGGTTGTCAATTTCGATGATCTGCTCGACCGCCGGCAGCTCCTTAACAGCGGCATCTCGGTCATCCGGTACAAGCATGGCGCCGATGGCGACCGCTCGCTGATCATTTCCTCAAAGGCCTCAGATACCCTGCTACGCGCGACGCTCTGCAGTCGCCTGCGATCGGTCGACGCCAGCTACGACGGGGGGTCTGCGTCCGACCTTGCAGCACGAATGATCGGCGAGGCAAATTCGGTATCTGGCGACATCGTGCTGCGCGCCGCGCGTCGGGGAACGAGCGCTGGTGAGTTGATCGGCGTGGTGCTCAGCAAATTCCTCGTGGACAAGGAACTCGGCGATCGGCCGAAGGTCTGGTTCTTCCTTGACGATTATGCCGGGTGGCTGGGACAGCCCGAGGGCCGCGTGGCGGATCTGCTCTGTCTCGCGCCGATCATCACGCCGGAGGGCGAGCGCCTACTCGACGTGATCGTGACCGAGGCGAAATTCGTGTCTGGTGTGAAGGTGAGCGATAAGGCAGACCTCAGCCAAGTTCAGCTCAGATCAAGCCTTCGCCGTTTCGAGCGTGCTTTGTCTGGGAGCGGGCAGCCGGCTGATGCCGCGATTTGGCGCGCTCGCCTCGCCGAGATGCTTCAGGACGCGCTGCGCGACGACGTGGCGATTGACGCATCGTGGCGGACCGACATTCGCGCAGGCAGATGTACCATCCGGTTGGCTGGCTATAGTCATGTCTTCACACATGGCGTGGGCGACACCGAAATCGGGTTGAGCGATCATATGACGGGCGTTGAAGGGACGCTGACGGGGTATCAGGAGCGCTTCAGGCCAAGCACAGTCCGCGAGATCGTGCGCCTGTTCAGCGATGACCGCGATCCTACGCCGTTGCGGCGCGAGCTTGGCGCGACGTTGCTGGGCGACGTGCTATTGGCGAAAACCACTCAGCCGGCGGCAACTGAACTCGCCGTGTCAGCGAAGCCGGAGCTGGAGCTGGCGCCAATACTGCGGTCTGACGAACCCGAACTTCGCAACCGACCTGCTGCCAGCGAGCAAGACAACGCCGCTGGCACTACGCCGAGCGCTAAGTTCGATTTTTGGAACCTGCTGGGAAGTTGGGCCCAAGAGCGAACGGCGTTGGAGACCGACACGCTTTGGCTCGCCGATATCGCACAACGCTGCCGGGCCGCGCTTCTCCGTTATGGCATGTCCGCAAAGCTCGAGCAGCAGGTCTTGACGCCAAACGCGGCGCTGCTGCGGTTCCGTGGCTCGGATGATCTTACCGTCGCGAAGGTGGAAGCGAAGCGAGTCGAGTTGGAGTCGACGCACGGGCTCGAACTGATCAGCGTTCGGGCGGAGCCGGGCTATGTCGTCCTCTCGCTCAAGCGTCCGCACCGTCTGACTCTTGAGCTTCCGGAAGTGTGGGCGCACTGGAACCCGCTTGGAGGAGCGGCAAATGCGCGACTGCTCATCGCGGTCAAGGAAGATGATGGCAGCCCGTTGTTTCTCGAAGCCGAGCCCGCGCCGCACACCCTTGTAGCGGGGAGCACGGGGAGCGGCAAATCGATCCTAGTCCAGAACATCATTCTCGGGATCGCAGCAACCAACAGACCCGACCAAGCGCGGATCATCCTCATCGATCCCAAAGCCGGGGTGGACTATTTCGCCTTCGACACGCTGCCTCACCTCGACGGCCCTATCATTGATGAGGAGGAGCCTGCTCTCGCCAGGCTCGATGCTCTGGTGGCCGAGATGCAGCGCCGCTACGCCCTGTTTAAAGATGCGCGGGTCTCGAATATTACCGCCTACAATGCGATCGCGTCGGAGCCCCTACCGCTGATCTGGTTGATCCACGACGAGTTCGCCGACTGGATGCAGCTCGACAGCTATCGGGCGGGCGTGGAGGCGGCGGTCAACCGGCTCGGCGTCAAGGCCCGCGCCGCGGGCATCTACCTCATCTTCGCAGCGCAGCGACCGGATGCCAGCGTCTTCCCGATGCAGCTTCGCAGCAATCTCGGCAACCGCCTGATCCTGCGCGTGGACAGTGCCGGCACGTCCGATCTCTCGCTCGGGATGAAAAATGGCGGTGCAGAGCGTTTGCTTGGCAAGGGGCATCTTGCGGCGATCATCGGTGGCGGAACGTCACCCATCTACGCACAGGTTCCGTTCCTCGACACCGGCCGTCTAGAGCAGCTGGTTGCGGCGCTGAACCGCGAATACGCGTGATCCCGCGATGTTGATCAGCGTCTATCTGGACAACAACGCCACAACGCGCCCTCTTGGCGAGGTGCTCGACGCAATGCGTCGCTATCAGGAAGAGCTTTTCCTGAATGCTTCTTCTGTCGCCGGTGAGCTTCTCGGAGCAGCTGAGCCAATCGCACGTGCTCGCTCGGCGATGCGTACCTTGCTTGGAGCAGCGGATGAAGATGAGATCATCTTCACCTCTGGCGCAACAGAAGCCAACAGCTGGGTGGTTTTCGGAAGCCTCCCGTCGCCGTCACACGTGGTAAGCTGCTCACTTGAGCACTCATCGTTACTCGCTGCGCTACATAAGGCGGCGTCGCGTGGTCACCAAATTGATCTCGTGGGAGCCGGTGCCAGCGGACTGATTGATCCCGACGAATTAAAGTCCGTGCTGAGGCCAACAACTCGCCTGGTCTCGATACAATTTGCTAATAACGAGACTGGTGCGGTGCAATCAATTGCGGAACTCGCGGCGAGTGTCCGTGAACTGGCGCCCGAAGCGCTCATCCACACTGATGCCACACAGGCGATTGGACGCGAGTCGATCAACCTGTCTGCCGAACTTGCGGATGTGGATCTGCTCTCATTCTCCGCTCACAAGTTTCACGGTCCCAAAGGAATTGGCGGACTGTTCATCCGGGAGGGCGTCAACATCGAGCCGTTGATCCCGGGCGAGCAGGAGAAGGGCCGGCGAGGCGGGACACTTAACGTTCCGGCGGCAGCAGGCCTCGAGATAGCGGCGCTACGCGCGCGCGCACGCTTGCCGGAGATGATACGCGTGGCACGAGTGCGTGACGAGCTTGAGAGGCGGCTCCTTGCCGCTTATCCCGATGCGTACGTCCATGCTCGCGACGTCCGCCGCCTCCCCAATACGAGCTCCATCGCCTTCCCAGGCACCGATGCCGAGCATATAGTCGAGCAACTAGCATTGCAGGGCATTTGCGTAGCTACAGGGTCAGCATGCGCGGCTGGTGCAGCGACGCCATCACACGTCCTTACGGCGATGGGCGTAAATGTGGATGATGCACGTGCCACAATCCGCTTCAGCCTATCGGCTGACACGATCGAATGGGAGATCGACCGTGCAGTAGAGGCCCTTGCAATCCTTTTTCGCATGCGCACCGAGCCGATTTAAACGCTTAGCCTTGCCACAATCTTAACGCTTAAGCGATCCATTGACCGTCAATGTAGATAACACAATATTTGAAGTGAAGGATTCTCTAACTGACGATCTCGCAGTTCTTATAACAAGAAATCCTTCTGGAAAAACAGATTTGCAGCGCGTTGCTCAGTACCCTTGCAGAATTTTGTTTGTTTTGGCGGCATCAGTTGCAAACTACCGCTGGCCATAGCATGCGTTTTAAGTTCATGCGCCTCCCCTAAACTTCTCCTCGGCAAGTTTGTGAACGCGGTTCAGGAAATCGCGCTGACGTACGCCATCGGCACCTATGCGCTTGGACTCTGTCTCCGCTTTCTCGTAAACCGATCGAAGTTCCACGTCCGTGACGATCGCGGCCTTCCCCGCTCTTCCTCCTTTGGTCTCCTGCGCCTTCCGCTTCGCATCACTTTCGTAAAAGCGCGCCAGATGAGACGCCTCCTCGAAGCTGGTCAGGGGCAGAAGGTCAATCTGATTCTCAAGCCGGCTCCGGAATGCAGGCAAGGCGCTTGAGTAGCGACGGAGCGCGTCGGGGGTGATGGCAATGACCATAGTCAATCCGCGTGGAAGTGCGTCGATGATCGCCCGCATCGCCGACAGGTAACGAACGACTGCGGTCGGCCCCATGACGCCCGCTTGCTTCTCAAGTTCGTCGAGGAGAAGGACCACCCCCTTCAGCAATCCGGCCTCGATCGAGACATTCACATAGTCGCGCAGGACGCTCGTCCTGGACTCAACGGTGTCAAGGCGGAAGCTGACGCCGAGCGCGTCGCGCATCGCGTTCACCAGCCTGAACCCGAGGAGCCACTGCATCGCGTACTGCTGGACGCCCGCATCGTCTGGAGCGGCCGCGACCGCGCGAATCGCCGAGCGTAGGTCCAGCGACTTGACCACGTCGAGCACCCTCTTGTGACGGGCTACGTAGGCGCCGAGCCGGGAAAGGTGGTCGGGCCCGATCTCCTGCAGGATCGCCCTAATGATGCCGTCAAATGAAGGCTCCGGGTCTGCGAGGTAGCGGACTACGAGCTGTTCTTCGTAGTCGTCCCGAATGTCGAGCAGTTGTGTTTCTAAATGATTCAGGAAGTTGGTCTTGCCCACACCCTGCGTGCCCACGACTACGAGCACTTGGCTGCGCCCGTTCTGGAGAAACTCGGCGAGGAGGTTCTCCGCTTGGGCGTCGCTCGGCAGCTCGTAATGTGGGTTGCCGGTATTCTGGCTCGATGTTGGGAACGGGTTCTCCGTCACGCCGAACCGGCCGTAGAGTGAATCCGGGTCGGCGCCCCGGGGAAGATTCATCCGGTTACGCAGGCTCATTGCCGGCCTCCACAATGCGTAGGCTGGAACTGCCCCGGCCGGGCATCAAAAAGTCTCCCCGGTATAGGTAATCGGTCTTCAGCTGCGGAACTCCCTCGGACGATGAGAGCACGCGGATGACGTGCCTATCCATCTTTACATCGGTGGTCGAGCCTTCAAAAAACCTGCCCACAAGCCCCCGCTCGGCCGCGCTGTCGAGGCGGCGGCGGGCTACGATTGGGTGGATCCCGTGGTGTTCAATAAGCTCTTCGAGCCACTGGCCCGAGGATGCCCAGCCTCCCTCCTTCGGCAACCTGCTGAAGGCGTCGATAGCGTGTCGGGCGAACTCTTCGTCAGAGGGTTGGGTAAGCGTCTGGAAGAACCCTTTGCCGAAGACCGGTGCCCCAATCGTCGTCACCTCCGCCAACATGACGAACGTCGCCTCGGCCCGTTTGTAAACTTCGCGAACCGGGACCGGATTGCCCACGGCGGTCTGCAAAAGCATGTCGCGCAAGCCCACGAAGGCGGGAAAAACCTGGAGAGCCTGGGAGAGGGCCTCCGGGTCAACGTTTGCCAGTGCGGTCGAGATCGCGCGAAGCGAGGGGCCGGCGCGCCAACTGTCGCCTTCAAACTCAACCGCGTTTCCAGACTGGAGGAAGCGGCGGTAGTCCGCGAGCCCGCTTGTCTTCTGGGCGTCGATGATGACCATCACTCTCGCCTCAGAGATGGTCTGCTGGCGATCTAGCTCCTCGATCAGCCGAAACAGGCTGTCGACGCTCATTTTGTAGAGAGGGGCCTTTCCCCCTGTTCGGTCTGGGCCGTCGCCGGCGCTATCGGTCGGGGCTGTCGCAATGTCGTCCGCCTTGGCCTTGCGCTCGCGGACCGCTTCGCGCAGGCGCTCGGCACCCCGACGGGGGAGCGTTGCCAACTGCTCAACGGGGGACTCATTGGTGGAGGTAGCCTCATCTGCGCCACCGCCGACGGCAACTGCGGCTGGCGCGGCGAGCGAGCTGCAGGAACTTGGCTGGTGCGTCTCCATCCAGAGCAGGTCGTCCTGTGATTGGTAGGGAGTCCAGGCGAAATCATCCCCGATGGCGTGGATCGACACACGAGGGCTACCGTCGGCCGAGCATAACCGCGCAGCTCCGAAGATGGTGGCGAGCTCCCAAAGGATGGAGGCGAAGCTGATGGCCGTTAGGCCGCCATCGAAGGGGCGCAGATTGCTTCCGGTGTGCGTCCGCCCGAACAACGCTGCCGCTTTGGCCGAGCTAAAGTATAGCGGCGGCAAGCCTTCGGTAATCGCCATGCGCGCCAAGCCCTGATCGCTGGTCAAGAGCATTACTCGGTGACCGGGGCTGACCTGCGCTTGGTGCTGACGGGCGGCCTCTAGGATGAGACGGTCGGCGTAGCTCCTAACAGGAACGCTGAGATTCAGCTCCTTCACGTCCTGCTCCTCGTCCTTCTTGAACGCGGCTCGCAGTGGATCGCCAAACAAGAAGGTGCGCTCCAATTCGACGGACGAGCGCAACTCGAGCTGAAGCAGCACGCGTTGCGCCGCTTGGCTGCTCATGTGATCCATGAGCATGTCATAGCGCTTGGCCTTATCGCCTCTGCGGCGGTTGCTCATGAACCTGTCCGACGAATTCACAATCTCCATCTGAACGACGGAGGGTACCTTCAGGCGTGCCGCAGGATGTAGGTTCTGCGCCACGAAGCTTAAGCCGCCCTGAACGACACCGGAGGTGTCGCTGATGATCGTCGTGGCCTGCCGAAACGGCATGGAGGAGAGGGCCACGGGGTCGAAGACCGGATGGGTGAAGCCAAGCCTGATGGCCACGCCACCCAGTGCGTCGACAATTCGACGCGCCTTATCGGGGTCGGATCGCTTGTTCTCGGTCGCCAGCGCTGCGATGAGGTCATTGGTGAAGGCAGCGGCATCGGGAAGGGTCCACTCGTACTCGCCGTTTAGCAGCGCGCGCTCTGGTTCGAGCTCGTTGTCGCCCCAGCCCGGGACCATGACATCGCCGAAGTTCAAGAACGTGCCGTTCGAAAAAGCGCGCTCCTCGCTTACCTGAATCATGCAGCGGCCGTCAGGGGCGAACGCCTCCGCGAGCGTAGGCATCGCCGCCTGGGGCGAGGTGAGGACATGGTTCATCGTGCGGTAACCGATATGCCTGGCTGGCCGGCATGCACCGCACACAGCCAGTCGAGATGGTTCGCTACGGCGAGCAGCGGGTTGATTCGGCGCCGGCCCTCGTCATCTGGGGCGCTAGCGCTTGAGCTCCACTCAGTCTGACCAGCCTGTAGTGATTGTCGAGCAAGGGCGACAAATCTTGCTAGCACCTCGATGCCACGGCTTTCGGGTGGCAGGTCGGGGCGGAGCGAGTCGAACAGGGCAGCGTTCAAAGCGTCGCGTTGAGCTTCGTCAGGAACGCCTCCAAGCACGTCCTCGTTTGTTCCCCACGAATATACCTCGCGGTGCAGGCCAGATGCTCGGCGGGCGAGCTGCTTTACGATCTGTTCGCCAGACCCCTCATCTGAACTCACCATCAGCAGTGGCGCATCCCCATCGTACTTGAGCCAGACCGAAATTCGAAGCTTGTTGGCTTCACCCATTTTTCCCCCCAAGCGCGTGCCTGAATAATGATAGCACCTCCGCGCTGCAATCATCGCGTTTTTCCCCGTATGTCGAGGACCAGCCCTCGAGGTTCGTGGTTAGCTATCAGCCGCGCGCGAGGTATCTGACGCCTTCGTAGATGCCGCTGGGGCCGCCGATGGCGCGACGCATTGCAACGCCCTCATCGTCCGCGTGACTTAGCGTCGATCGCGCTTCCAACATCACGCGGCCAATTGTGTTTCGCTACTATCCGTATCGCCAAGTTCGCCGCTCGCCTTCTGGAGGAACAGAGCCAGAGCCGCCTTGCGCGAGTCTCGATCAAGCGCATAAGCGGTCTGCTTGAACTCATTACCTGCGAGCAGGCCTTGAATGTACCCAGAAATAGTGTCGGCTGCCATGATGAGGGCAGTGTCGAGGGTATGTATGTACTTGCTCGTCATTGTGCCGATGGAATGACCGACGAGCGCCGCTATCGTCACCTCGGTGAAGCCGAGATCATTTCCGACGCTGGCGAAGCTGTGGCGAAGGACATGAGGTGTGACATCGGCGAGCGATGATCCAGCAAACAGCTGCTCCCACCGCTTTGGGAAGCTGCCGAAGGCATTGTCCTCACCGACCCCAGGAAACACGTAGGTTCCTTGATCTAACGCGCGCTGTTCGTCGAGAAATTCGATCACCGGCAAACCGATCGGCCGGATCGATTGACCCTCCTTGCTGTCGATGAGCCGAAGACAACTCGCACCTGTATCGACCTCCTTCCACCTGAGATTGATGATTTCGGAGCGTCGGCAGCCGGTCAGTGCGATCTGACGGATGATGGCGACGGTCGTGTTGTATCGTTCGTCGTTGTCGACGGCGCGGAGCATCTTGCCGAGGGTGCGATACTCCTCCTCGCTCAATCGGCGTGACCGGACGTTGTCCTTCGGCTTGCGGATACCGTGAGCTGGGTTGGTCTCGATGATCCCTGCGTCGATGGCGAAGGTCATGATCCCACCGAGTAAACCTATCGTGCGCGCTGCCGTGCCCGCTCCGCCGCGAACAACGGCACGGCCGCGGAGCTTCTCCGTCTTGATCGACGCGCGGGTCTTTCCTGCGATGACGTCCTTCATCATTTTCGAGACGTCGGCCTTCGTCAGATCCTTCACGCGGCGCTGGCCGATAAGCGGGATGATGTGTCGGTTGATGCGGCCAATATCAGTCCCGATGGTCCCTGGCTTCTTCGGGCGACCGCCTTTGCCCATGATAAGGCCCGCGTTCAGATCCTTGAGGTAGAGGGCGCAAAGCTCTTTGACGGTGATCGCCTTCTGATCGAGCTGACGCTCTTCCGCCGGGTTCTCGCCCCGGGCGATCTTTCCGAACTGGGCCTTAGCCTCCTGCCGCGCCGTCTCGGCCGTCCAGACACCGTGGAGACCAATGGTGTAGCGGCGAGATCGGCCGCCCGACCGATACTGGATGACGTAGCTGCGCTTGCCGGAGGTGAACACCCGGAGGCCAAAACCGGGGAGGTCGTCGTCCCAGACGACGTAGTCCTTTTCGCCCGGCAACGCGGCATCGACGGCGCGCTTGGTCAGCTTAGGCATTGGCGTTCTCCCGCTCCATCCTCGTCTCTCGCGTAAGCACCACGTAAGCAGCAGGATGGAAATTCTGGCGGGAAGCAGGATAGCCTGTCGAAAGGTCTATGCCAAATTGATCAACAATTACAGTAGGATAGCGCGTCATAGCGTACTCTCGCGTAATCTAGCGAAGAGCGGATTTATTTCCTCCGAAGGCAAAGGTCACACGTTCGAATCGTGTCGGGTGCGCCAAAATCATAAGTCATTGTTTTTGCTTATGGTTTTCTGACCCTACTAGAAAGCTCCGTCTAGCGTTCGTGAACAGCCTGCCACGCTTTGTCACAAGCGACGGGTCACGAATCATGGCGACTATCCGAAAGCGGGGACGTTCCTGGCAGGTTCAGGTGCGGCACATCGGCTTTCCCGCTCGCTCAAAGTCCTTCTCATCGAAAGCCGCGGCGGTAGCGTGGGCGCAGGCTCGGGAACGGGATTATGCCCCCATTGACGATTCCATTGATCGGCCCGCCGGCAGTAGGTTGACGGTCGGAGGACTGTTGCAGCGGTATCAGACTGAGGTCACCGCGCTTAAACGGGGCTACGCTTCGGAGAACTGCCGCATCGACAACATGCTTAAGCATCCTGTGGCTACCGTTTCAGTCACGAACATCTTATCGCGGCACTTCGCAGAATATCGAAACAACTGGCTCAAAAAAGTCGGCCCAGATACAGTTCGGCGTGAGCTTACGATATTCCGCCACTGTTTCGAAATTGCAAGAAAAGAATGGGGCATTCCTTTAGATAAAAATCCGCTGCATGATATCCGATTTCCAGCACCAGGACTATCACGTGAGGAACGACTTTCTAAGGAAGGGGAAGCAAATCTACACAAGGCGATCTCCGAATTGAAGAATCAATAAATTGCATCTATTATTGTGTTAGCTATAGAGACCGGAATGCGCAGAAGCGAAATACTGTCGCTACGATGGAAAGACGTTGACCTTGGAAAAGGAACTGTGCGCCTGCATCAAACGAAGAATGGCAGGCCGCGGACGGTTCCGTTGACTCCTAGAGCTATAGAAGAACTTATGCGCGTCGAGCGAAGGGCCGATAGCGTTTTTAGTGTGTCATGCAACGCGGTTCATCTCAGTTGGAATCGCTTACGGATTCGTGCCCAACTAGAAGGATTGCGCTTTCACGACCTTAGGCACGAAGCGATAAGCAGGTTCTTCGAGCTAGGACTCAGCAT
>JAAIGG010155863.1_pt1 | contig 27093 bp, 15 predicted proteins | sample 6487391 | NCBI WGS metagenome assembly JAAIGG01 (sample SAMN13974130, study PRJNA590717) | phyllosphere metagenome | biome: asymptomatic weeds; feature: pooled weeds collected from a community garden; material: weeds; isolation source: pooled asymptomatic leaves from various weed species from...
AGATCGTCATCATGCGCAGCGCGGCGTGGCTGATCTCCGCCGATTCGAGGATCGGGACCGGCAGGAGCGCGGGGCCGAAGCTCTGCTCCATGATCGCGCGCACCATGGCGTGGCTGGGGTCGTTGCCGTCGAATTTGGAGCAGATCAGCCGGACGAACTGATAATCCACCTCGATCCCCGCGCCGGTCAACTGGTGGAGCACCTGGTCCATCATCGACAGGAACTGCACCGTCGAACAGAAGTCCGGCGTCGTCGCGGCGAGCGGCACGAGCAGGGCATTGGCCGCCTGCATCACCGCCAGGCTGATCGTGCCCAGGGCAGGGGGCGGATCGAGCAGCACCACGTCATAATCGCGCGCCAGCTCGGCCAGCCCGCGCTTCAGCTTGCGGAACCGCGCGGCGAGCACCGATCCGCCATCGCTGCCCGCCGCGGCCAGCTCATATTCCACGTCGAACAATTCGAGGTTGGAGGGGATCAGGTCGACATTGGGCCAGGGCGTCGGCTTGACCGCATAGGCCAGGTCGGTCTGGGTCGGATCGATCGACAGATAGGGGTAGAGCGTCTCTTCGCGCGTGACGTTGAAATGCGGATTGAAGCCGAACAGGGTCGTCGTCGTCGCCTGGCTGTCGCAGTCCACCACGAGGACGCGGTAACCCTGGACCGCGAAATAATGCGCCAGATGGGTGGTCACGGTCGACTTGCCGACGCCGCCCTTGAAATTCTGCACCGCGATGATCGCGGGCACGTCGTGGGGCGCGCGGGCAGGGGAGGCGCCCAGCACCTCGCGCATCTTCAGCATCTGCTCGACGCTATAGCCCAGACGACGGCCATTGTCGGTGATCGGGGCAGGGGGGAGGCGGCCATCCTCCTCCGCCATGCGAATCCGGTTGGTCGAACAGCCGAGCAACTGCGCCGCCTCCGCGATGCCGAAGCGGAGATGCAGGCCCTTGCGACTTTCGGGCAGGAACGCCTTGCGCCGCAACCGCTCAATCATCCGCTCGCCGGCGCTCGCCAGATCGCCGATCTGGGACAGCATTGCATGATCTTCCGCCACTCGCGCACCCCTTGAAGCTTTTGGGGCAGGCTAATGGCAAATTTCATTCAATCGGGCAAGATAGAGGGGAGGGGGGCAAGTTTCCCCGGGGAAACTGATCCCCCCCGTGCCGGGGAAGATATACGCGTTTCCCCGGGGAAACCTTTCCGTAAAAAAGGAGAAGGGGCGGGATCACCCGTGGCGAACCACCATCCACACCGCCATCGCGATCATCATCACATTCTCGGTCAGCGACAGAAACCCCAACGGCACATTGCTCGCCCCGCCGACACAGGCGCATTTCAGTTCGCGCCGGTCGATATAGACCGCCTTGACCACCGACACCGCGCCCACGCCCCCGATGAACAGCGCGACCGGCACCGAAATCCAGGTCAGCACGCCCGCGATCATCAGCACCCCCGCCAGCCCCTCGGCAAAGGGATAGACATAGGAATAGGGGACCCAGCGCTTCGCCAGCAAGTCGTAGTTCAGGAACATGGTCGCGAAGCTCTCGACATTTTGGAGCTTCAGCAGCGCGAGGACCGCCATGCTGAACGCGACGAACCATTCGCCCGCGCGGATGGTGAAGGGCGTCGCATAGACCGCCTGGGATGCGGCCAGCGCCATCAGCGCGGTCATCACGAACAAGGCGACGACCGGGCGATAGCTGGTCGCCTTGGGATCGGCCACCCGCTTGCCGAAGAAACGGCGCAGATCGTCATAGCCGCCCACCCGCTCGCCCCCGATAAAGACCTGCGGCGTCGTCTTCACGCCATGCTCGGCCTTGAAGGCGTCGGTCTCTTCGCGGGTGCGCAAGAGGTGGTCCTCGACCGCGTAACCCTGTCGGCGCAGCAGGTCGCGGGCCTTCAGGCCATAGGGGCAGGTGTGGGTGGGCGTCACCATGCGGTACAGGGTCGCGGTCTTGCGTGGGGGCGGGGGCGTCGCCATCATCTTCTCCGTCTGGGGTCCGATACCCATATGGCATGCGTACCATGGTACGGAGTCAAGACGATGGCCGACTGGACGATTGCCGGACTGGCGCGCGAGGGCGGCGTCGGGGTGGAGACGATCCGCTATTATCAGCGGCGCGGCCTGATCGACACGCCCGCGCGGCCGGAGGGGCCGGGATCGGGCGGCCGCATCCGCCGCTATGGCGAGGCGGACGTGCGGCGATTACGCTTCATCCGGTCCGCGCAGAATGCGGGCTTCACGCTGGAGCAGATCGGCGAATTGCTGGCGCTGGATGCGACCGACGACCGGGCGCGGGCCAGGTCGCTGGCGCGGGAACGCATCGCCGCGCTCGACGCCCGTATCGCGGAGTTGCAGGCCGCGCGCGACGCCCTCCAGACGCTGGCGCAGGAATGCGGCAGCGGGTCGGCGGGGCCGTGCCCGATCCTGATGTCGTTCGACCCCATGCTCGATCATCTCACCCCGGACCGGGCCGAGCGGGGAATAGCCGGATAATTCAGGCGTCCTCCGAACCGGGGTACGACCAAGGGTTCGCTTGGCGTCTCCCTGAGATACGAGGCAGCACCGCGCGCAATGGGCCTCATGCCGTTTCATGGAATTAGAAATTCAGCCCGAAAAGACATCAGCCAGAGCATATCATTCATGACCCGGCCGGCACGGGTCCCGCCGCTCTCTTCCAACGTACAGCCTCGGTCGCGGATCTGCGCCAGGCGAGGATAAGCCCCCGCGCCACCCCGTATTCGGTCAGGCCCTCATCCTACGGACGCGGGATATTCGGCGCCCCAGCCAGAAGAGGGAATCTTCGAACACAGCATCTCCCGGGCGGCAGCTATACTTCAGCGAAATCCCGGCAGCACGAACTGCATCGAGGATCGACGTCGTAAGGTCCGCGCCGAAAGAACGTCGATTATGAAGGCAAATGAGCGGCATGAGCGCGACGCCGACAATTACTTATGCGCGCTCATCCAGTGTCCAATGCGATGAATGCCAGCCCATTCGCGATTGGCGGGCATTGACATAGGTCGATAAAGGCGAGCAATGGCATTTCTGTCGAAGAGGCGTGCTTGGCTTTTGGGCGCCTCGTCCGGGGGGAGAGATGTGTTGCAGTTCGAGGACAGTCAAAATCCCGAAGCCGGCTCACCCCGATCAAGGCATGCATGTCAGACGGTAACAGCACGCATGTCGGGTAACGGATCGGCATGACCGTAAGTTCCGTGAGCATCGCAGGCTCATGAAAAACAGTGACCATTGCAACGAGTGCATTTGCAAGATTCGTTAATTCTCCAAAGGATTTTTGGGAGACCCGATGTGAATCAGTATGAAAAGCGTATGCAGGCCCTCCTCGAAGAGGGGAAGGCCAACTATGGCATCCTGGCGGTCAAGGCTGAGTTCGAAGCCGAAGGGACGCGGGTCGACGAACTGCTGCGACTGCTCGAAATCGCTCGACGCGCCGGCGTCAAGGTCGCGATCAAAATCGGCGGATGCGAGGCCATTCGCGATCTGATCGAATGCCGTCTGTACGGGGTCGACTATATCATCGCCCCGATGGTCGAAACGCCTTACGCGCTCAGCAAATATGTCGCGGCCAAGGACAAGGTCTATCCGCGCGCCGAACAGGACGACGTCAGCTTCCTGTTCAACGTGGAAACCTATCACACTTACGAGCAGCTCGATGCGCTCGCCAAGGTTGCCCGGGAAGGGCGGGTCGGCATGGTGTTCGGCCGCGTCGATTTCGCCGGTTCGATGGGCCATAGCCGTGATTTCGTGAATTCGGACGAGATGCGGGGCTACGTCGCCAAGGTCGGCGAAGCGGCGCGCGACGCCGGTGTGGAGCTGGTCGTCGGTGGCGCCGTCAGCCCGGATTCGATCCCGTTCCTGGCGCATGTCCACGAACGCCGACTGGATCGGTTCGAGACGCGCAAGGTCATCTTCGACGGTGCGATCGCCAACACGCCCGCCGCGGCCCGCGCCGGCATGGAACTGGCCATCGAGTTCGAACTGCTCTGGCTCAAGAACAAGCGCGACTATTACAAGACGATCGCGGCCGAGGACGAGGCGCGCATCGCCATGATGGAAAAGCGCCAGCAGACCACGATCAAGGCGGCTGCCTGATCCCATGACCAAGATGCGCGTTGCCGACCTGATCGCCCGCCTGCTGGTGGAGCATGGCGTTACCGACGTTTTCATGCTCACCGGCGGTGGTGCCATGCATCTCAACGATGCGCTGGGCCGGGCGGAAGGCTTGAAGAAGGTCTTTGTCCATCACGAGCAGGCGGCATCGATCGCGGCGGAAAGCTATGCCCGGCTGTCCGGGCGCCCCGCAGCGGTCAACGTCACCACAGGGCCAGGTGGGGTCAACGCGCTGAACGGCGTCTATGGCGCTTATGTGGACTCGGTCCCGATGATCGTGGTGTCGGGGCAGGTGAAGCGCGAGACCTGCGCGTTCAACTATCCCTTGCCTCTGCGCCAGTTGGGCGACCAGGAGGTCGACATCGTCGGGATGGTCCGTGGCATCACCAAATATGCGGTGGTGCTCGACGATCCGCAGGATGCCCGGCGCGTGGTCGAGAAGGCGATCCATCTCGCGCGGCGCGGGCGGCCGGGACCGGTCTGGATCGACGTGCCGATCGACGTCCAGGCGGCACCGGTCGATTTCGATGCGCTTGCCCCTTACGATCCGTCTGACGACGACGATGCGCATGAAGCCGCCAATACCCGGGCGGAAACCGGCGCGCTGACCGGTTCGGCGCTGGATCGGGAGGTCGCGGCGACGCTGGATGAGCTGTGCGCGGCGGAACGCCCGGTGGTCCTGGCGGGCGCCGGCGTTCGCCTGTCGGGTCAGCATCGGGCCTTTCTCGATTTCGTCGAGCGGCTGGGCGTACCGGTCGTCACCGGCTGGAACGCGCATGACGCGATCCCCAGCACCCATCCGCTGTACGTCGGGCGTCCGGGAACGGTCGGCGATCGCGGTGGCAACTTCGCGGTTCAGACGGCGGATTATGTGCTGGTGCTGGGCTCGCGGCTCAACATCCGCCAGATCAGCTATAACTGGAAGAGCTTCGCGCGCAACGCGCGGGTAGCCATGGTCGATATCGATCGGAGCGAGCTGGAAAAGCCGACCCTGTCGCTCCACCGCCCGATCCATGCCGATCTGGCCGACTTCTTCGCGGCCGCGGCCCGTTCCCCGCTGCCTGCGGGCGACCGGCACGAGGCACGCGCCGACTTCCTGAAACGCAATGTCGAGCGCGCCGCGCGCTACCCCGTCGTACTGCCCGAATATCGATCGGTGGAAAGCCCGATCAACCCCTATGTCTTCGGCGAAGCGCTGTTCGCCGAACTGGAGGAGGGGGACATCATCGTGACCGGCGACGGCACGGCCTGCGTCACCATCTTCCAGGCCGCCTATCTCAAGCCAGGCCAGCGGCTTTACACCAATTCCGGTTGCGCCTCGATGGGCTATGACCTGCCGGCCGCGATCGGTGCCTATTATGCGGGCGGCGGACGACGCATCATCTGCCTGGCCGGGGACGGCAGCATCATGATGAACCTTCAGGAGCTCCAGACCATCGTCGGTCAGGCCCTGCCGGTGAAGGTCTTCGTCCTCAACAATGACGGCTATCATTCGATCCGTCAGTCCCAGCAGAACCACTTCCCCGACAATATCGTGGGTTGCGGCCCCGACAGCGGCCTGAGCTTCCCCGAATTCGCGCGGCTCGCCCAGGGGTTCGGATTGCCCGCGTCGAAGGTGGACAGTCATGCGGGTCTTCCCGCCGCGATCCGCGCGACGCTGGACAGCGACGGCCCGCAGCTTTGCGAGGTCATGATCGACAAGCGGCAGGAATTCGCCCCCAAGCTGAGTTCGCGTCGTCTGGACGACGGCACCATGGTTTCGCCGACCCTGGAGGATCTGTCCCCCTTCCTTCCGCGTGAGGAACTGGCGGAGGCCATGGCGCCGTGCGCGATGCACGACTGAACCCGATCGGTTCGGATAGCCCACCGGTCGGCCACATCATCTTCGACCTGGACGGCACGCTGGTCGACAGTTGTGCCGTCTGCGTCGATATCCTGTCCGAAATCCTCGTCGAGCGCGGTTCGGTACGGGTGATCGATCCCGTCGGAGCACGGACTTACATGAGCCGTGGCGGACTCGACATGGTGTCGGGCCTGCTCGGCGATGCGTGCAGCGACCCCGCAGCCGATCTGGCGGATTTCCGGGCGCGCTATCAGGTGCGCCGGACGCCGGAGGATACGCTGTTCCCCGGTGTCGCGGATGGTCTGGCGCAACTGCGTGAAGCGGGGCTGACCTTGTCGATCTGCTCGAACAAGCCGCAGGCGCTTTGCGAGAAGGTATTGGCCGATACCGGCCTGGCGGAGCATTTCGTGGTGGTGGTCGGGGGGCAGGCGGGTCTGCGCCCCAAACCGGCACCCGACCTGCTTCAGGCGGTGCTCGACCGGATCGACCACCCGCCCGAGGCCTGCCTGTTCGTGGGCGACAGCGAACTCGACCATGCGGTCGCGGTCGCGGCGAACATGCCGTTCCACTTCATGACCTATGGCTATGCCGAACCGGGTTGGGTGCTGGAGCAGGGCAGCGCTTTCGACTGTTTTCCGACCATGACGCAAGCGATCCTGTCGCGCATATCGATCCCGAACCATGTTTGAACCCGCCATCGCCCATGCCTTGAAGGCCAGTGATCGCCACATCGCCATAACCGGGGCCAGCGGCTGGATCGGACTGGCCACGCTGGATCTGCTGGAGCGGACGCTCGGAGCCGATTTTTCTTCGCGGGTCAGTTGCTATGGCTCGTCACCCCGGACGCTGGATCTGGGAAACGGGCGACAGGTGGCCCAGCGCGCCCTGACCGATCTGCAGATGCTGGACGCGGATCGGGTCTGTGTCCTGCATTTCGCCTTCCAGACGAAAGACCGGGCGGAGGTGATGAGCGAGGCGGATTATCGTGCGGCCAACCACGCCATTGCCGATACCGTGCTGACCGCACTGGACCGGATCGGCGCGGAGCGGGTGTTCGTGGCGTCATCGGGCGCCGTGACCAAGGCCGACGACCCGACCGCCAGTCCGGCGATGCGTCTTTACGGCCAGTTGAAGCGAGACGATGAAATCCGTTTCGCCGATTGGGCGGAAGCGCGCGCCAGGCGTGCGGTCATCGGCCGGATCTTCAACATCACGGGCCCCTATATCAACAAGCATCAGGCCTATGCGATGGCCAGCTTCATCCTCGACGCCCTGGCCGCCCGCCCGATTTCGGTCAGGGCGCCGCGCGAGGTGATCCGTGGCTATGTCGCCATTCGCGAAGTGATGGCTCTGATATGGTCGTTGCTCGACGCGGCGGACCATGGGGTGGTCCGGTTCGACAGCGGCGGGACGCCCCTGGAACTGGGCGAAGTCGCCATGGCGGTCGATCGGACCCTCGGCGGTGACGGCGTCATGCGCGCCGCGATAACCGACCCCGTTCCCGATCGCTATGTCGGGGACGGGGCCCATTACGCAGAACTCCTGTCCCGACACGGCATCACCCCCGTACCCCTCGACCAGCAGATTATCGAAACGGCGGCCTATCTCGGTCGAACCGGGATGTGACGGCTCGGACCGATCCGTCACGCCGGCTTGGCACTGGCCCTACTGGACTGCGCGAGTATAGGACGACACGACGATGACGCGCTACAATACGCAAGGATATCGGCATTTCATGAAACCATATGCGTTGTCCGGTTCCTCATCCCTGGAGGCGATCCGCCACGGTCAGGCCCGGCGGATGATATCCGCCCTGTCCGCGACAGCCCTGATGGCCGTCGCGACGCCGGCTGCGGCCCAGATGGTCTATTCACCCAGCAACATCCCCAGCGGACTGCCGGTGGATCCGGGCAGCACCGCGCAAAGCGACGGTCGCCAGACCGGCAATTCCCAGGGTAACGATCGCAACAGCTCCGGGAACAGCGATTCCTCCCAGACGACCACGACGATCTATGATCCGGTTTCGATCGGCACGAGCTCCGGCACCTCCGCGACGCGCGATACGACGGGCTATTCGACCAATGGCCCCAGGCTCGGCGAGAACGGGTTGCTGGACCTGGAAAGCCTGAGGTTGCGGCAACCCGCCAAGCCGGGCGAGTTCGAGAACTGGGTGCGTTCCACCACCGGGCGTGAGCTGAAACGTTATGGCAGTGAGCTTCTGCTGCCCGGCGCCCGGGATTTCGCGGTGCCCGCCACGGCGACGATCCCGCCCGACTACGCGCTGAACATCGGCGACGTCGTCTCGATCGCGCTGACCGGATCGGTGGAAGGCAGCGTCGATGTCGAGATCGATCGCAACGGACAGATATTCCTGCCCAATATCGGCGCGATCACCTTGGTCGGCGTCCGCTATCGCGATCTGAAGGACCGGATCGCCGCGGCCGTCGGGCGGCAATATCGCGGCTACAACGTCTCCGCCTCGATCCAGCGGCTGCGCGGCGTGCGGGTCTATGTGACGGGCTTCGCCAATCATCCGGGTGCCTATTCGGTCAATAGCCTCTCGACGCTGGTCAACGCCGTGCTGGCATCGGGCGGCCCCTCGGCGGGGGGCAGCTTCCGTTCGATCAAGCTGTATCGCAATGGTCGCGAAGTGACCGATTTCGACCTTTATCGGCTGATCCGGGAAGGCGATCGGTCGCGCGATCCCATTCTCCAGAACGAAGACGTATTGTTCATCCCGCCGGTCGGCGAGCAGATCGCCGTCATCGGCAGCGTCAACGAGGAAGCGATCTACGAGGCGCGGCCCGGTGAAACGCTGGCCGATATGTTGCGACTGGCGGGCGGCCCGACCAATCTGGCCGATCCGTCGCGCGTGATCCTGTATCGGCAAAGCGACCTCGATACGGTCGGCAGCCGTCAGATCGCCCGCAGCGATACGGCCGCCATTCCGATCGCCGCAGGCGATATCCTGCAGATCCTTCCGCAAGGCAGCCTGACCCGCCCGCTGGAACGCCAGCAGGCGATCGTGCGGATCGAGGGCGAGGTGAACAAGCCCGGCAATTACTATGTCGCACCCAATACCCCGCTGTCCGAGGTGATCGCGATGGCGGGGGGCCTGACGCCGCGCGCTTATGTCTATGGGACGCGTTTCTCGCGCGAGTCGGTGCGGGCGCAGCAGCGTCGCAGCTTCCTGGAGGCGGTCGACCAGATGGAGGTGACCCTGGCGGCCGCCCCGCTCAACGGCGATCGCCTGATCGACGCGGCGGAGCGCCAGACCCAGATCACCGCCGCGCGCAGCTTCCTCGACAAGCTGCGGCAAAAGGAACCCGATGGTCGCATGGTGATCGACCTGTCGCCCGGCGATCAGATGCTGCCCGGGGATCTTCCGGTCGAGAACAGCGATCGCATCGTCATCCCACCCCGGGTCAACACGATCGGCGTGTTCGGTGCGGTCTATCGTCCGGCCTCCTTCCTGCTGGGTGACAAGCCGCTGCGCGTGCGCGATTATGTCGAACAGGCAGGGGGCACGATCCGCGGCGCCGATCGCGGCAATATCTTCGTCGTCCGCGCCAATGGTTCGGTGCTGACCAAGCGGCGTGGCGGATTGAACGCACGGGTCTTGCCGGGCGATACGGTCTTCGTGCCGATCCGCACGCAATCCTCGTCGGTGCTGGCCAAGATCCGGGATATCTCGCAGATCATCTTCCAGCTCGGCATCAGTGCTGCGGCGCTGGCGGCGATCCGGTGATGCGCGCCCCTCGTTCCATGACAGGCACGCTGGCAAGCCTGCCGATCATCCGCAATGACTGGTTGCGCCGGGCCGTCTTCCTCGTCCTGATCGTCACTTTCGCGATCCTGACGCTGTTCCCGCAGCAATATCGCGCGGCGGTCACCCTGACGCCGACCGACCCGGCCAGCCTGGGGCTCAGCAGCACGCTGGGGCAATTGGGGGCGGTCGGCAACGTGTTCGGCAATCAGGCGGCCGTCGAGGTCAGCCTGAAGGTCGCGCGGAGCGAATATGTCCGTTCGCTCGTCGCGCGCCAGCTCAACCTCGAACATGCCCTGGGCAAGACACCGCTCGAAACGCATCGCTGGCTGGATCACGAGGTCGATATCCGCGCTCTGCGTGGTGGGATCATCCAGTTCGAGGTGAAGCAGCGTGATCCCGAATTCGCGCGAAGCATCGTGGCGGCCTATGGTACGGCGGTCCGCGAACAACTTGCCATCATCGCGCGGGATCAGACGGCGCGTAAGCGGGATATCCTGGTCAAGCTCGTCGAGAATGCCGGGAAAAACCTGACGCAGGCGCAGGCCGCCTATGACAGCTTCCGGCTTCGCACCCAATATAGCAGCCCGCAGGCGGCCATCTATGCCGCTGGCGACCGCATTCCCGAGTTGGAAGCGATCATCCGGTCCAAGGAAGTGCAACTGAGCGCGATGCGCCAGTTCGCGACCGATGAGAATATGCGGGTCCGCCAGGCGCGCGCCGAAATCGCCTCGCTGCGCGCGCAACTCGCGGAGGCACGCTCGACCTCGCCACGCGAGCGCAGCTCGGTCGGCCAGGTCGTCAGGCAATCGACCGAAGTCGAAAAGCTGCGCCGCGACCTCGATCTCGCACAGAATCTGTATGACAGCTACAAGCGGTTCCTGCAGGGCACCTCGGTCGAAGATCTGACGTCGAGTGCGAATATCCGCATTCTGGAGCCCCCGTTCGTCGACACCGCGCGGCAGTTCAATACCCTGCCGCTCGCGCTGGCGATCGTCCTGCTGCTTCTGGCGCTCGCGATCGAATTCTACCGCATCCGTCCGCCGCTTGAGGAAAGAGCGCTGGCATGACCCTGTCCGTGATCGATGACGGACGACCCGATGTGTCGGTCGTCATCCCCTGTTACAACGAAGAGGACAATGCCGCGGCGATCTGCGCCGCGGTGATCGCGCAGCTCGAACCGCTCGGTCTGTCGTTCGATGTCATCTTCATCGACAATGATTCGACCGATCGCACGGTCGAGATCGTCCGCGGCCTGTGCGAGGCGGATCCGCGAGTCCGATTGATCGTCAATACCCGCAATTACGGCCAGATGCGTTCGCCCACGCACGGCATCTATCAGGCGCGGGGGCGGGCGGTGATCGGCATGTGCGCGGATTTCCAGGATCCGCCGGAACTGCTGCCGGAATTCGTCCGCCGCTGGCAGGCAGGCGCCGATATCGTGCTGGCGCTCCGCAAGTCGGAAACCCGGAACGGGCCGATGCTGCGCCTGATGCGTGGCCTTTCCTATTGGCTGGCACGCAATTTCGGCGATTACCCGATCCTGCCCGATGCGACGGGTTTCGGCCTGTACGACGCGCGCGTCGTGCGCGCGACCCGGCTTTTGTCGGAGCCGGAGCCGTTCTTCCGCGGGATGCTGGTGGAAACCGGCTATAAGCTGGAAACCATCGCCTTTCTGCGGCCGCCCCGGGCAGGGGGGCGATCGAAGAACAATTTCTTCGCCTTGCTCGATTTCGCCATGGCGGCGCTTGCGGGGTCGTCCAAACGACTTTTGCGCGTGCCCATCTATATCGGGGCCTTCGGCGCGCTGATGACGCTGATCATGCTGTTGGGAGGAACATTGGCATTCTTCCTCGACAGGCCGATCGCAGGCTGGTTCATCGCGGCGGTCGTGCAGGCGGAGCTGGCGCTGTTGTTCGGCTTCCTGGGGCTGCTCGGCGACAATATCCGCATCATTTCCGAGCGCACGCGCGGCACGCCGCTGGTATTGGAGCGCGAGCGCGTCAACTTCCCTTCGGATTACTGACATGCGTCTGTCGCGCGAACGCCTTCGCGAATTGTGGCGCTACTATCAGGCGGGCGTGGTCAACACGGTCTTCGGCCTTGGCGCCTATTCGGTCCTGGTCTGGCTGGGGCTGGGCATGTTCGTGGCGCAGTTCGTCGCCCATGGCATGGGCGTCGCGTTCAACTACCTGACCTATAGTCGTCATGTGTTCCGCGACGCCAAGCCGTCGCCGGGGCGGTTCCTGCTGTCCTATGTCGGCAATTATCTGATCGGGCTGGCCACATTGGCGCTGGTGTCGCGCTTCATCGCCTCGCCCTATGGGGCGGGCATCGTGTCCGCCGGTGTCGTGTCGGTGGTCAATTATTTCATCCTCAAGCGCTTCGTCTTCCTGGCCAAGGCGGCATGATCGCGCCCGTCCGATCGCCGCGCCGCGGATGGTGGCTGGAATATATCCTGGGTCTGGGCGTCGCGCTGCTGCTGGCCCGGGCCCTGTGGTGGCTTTACGCCTATGGCCAGCTGCCACAGCCATTCTTCTACGAACCCAGCGACACCTTCATGGACTGGTTCAACACGGCCTATTGGGCGCACGACAAGGGTGCCTATGACAGCTGGCGAACAATCTATCCGCCCTTGTCGTTCGTCGTCATGCGTTTCCTGGGAAACCCGGCCTGCTATGTCGGAACGGAAGGCCTGACCTCGCGCGACTGCGACTGGCTGGGCCTGGTCGCGATCCATGTGATCTTCGCCATCAACATCATCCTGGTCGCGCTGACCTTCAAGAAGATCGACAGGCGCACCGCGGTTCCCCGCGCCTTCGCCCTGGCGGCGGGTATGCCGATGCTGTTCGCGCTGGAGCGGGGCAATATCCTGCTGCTCTGTTTTACCGCCATGCTGCTGGGTTTCGGCCCCTTGCTCCGTTCCGCCCGGCTGCGCTGGCTGTTCGCGGGCATTGCGGTCAATTTCAAAGTCTATCTGGTCGCGGCGCTCGCCGCCCAGTTGCTGAAACGACGCTGGCTGTGGTTCGAGGGCGCGTTGCTCGCCACGGTCATCGTGTATCTGCTCAGCTATGGCATTTTGGGGGCGGGGACGCCGCGCGAAATCTATACCAATATCAGCGACTATTCCTCCGGCTTCATCGCCGCCCAGGTGCTCGATATCTGGTACTCGGTCACCTACCAGCCGTTGATCTCCCTATTGGAAGGGCAGAGTTTCCCCGTCGTCGCCATCATCGGATCGCGGCCGGCCGAGATCGGATTGATCCTGCTGCCGATCATCATCCGTCTGGGGCAGGTGTCGGTCGTACTGGCCGCCGTGGCGACATGGCTTCGCCCCGAAGCCGTGCCCACCTATCGCCTGGCCTTCTTCGGCACGGTCCTCGCCCTCATCAGTTCCGAAGCGGGTGGCTATACGCAGATCATGGTGATCCTGTTCGTGTTCATGGAGCCATGGCGGGGGATCGGGCGTCCACTGGCCATCATCTGCTGCTATATCCTGTGCATGCCTGCGGACATTTCCATCGGCTATGTCCCGCCGATCATTCGCGACAGCTTCCTGGTCGGGCGATCCGTGGAAGTGCATTACAGCGTGGCGCTGGGCATGTTCGTGCGGCCCGGCCTGTTGATCCTCGTCGCCATCTCCCTGTCCTGCGTGACGCTGCGCGATGTCTGGCTGGACGTTCGACAACAGGGGTGGCGAATGCGCTGGCGTTATCGTCGGGACTGGCCGTTGTTGCCCGGCATATTGCACCCCCGTCCTATAGGGTCCGCAGCACAGGAACCGACGACGACGAAGGCACCGCAGTGAAGCCGGGGCTTTCACGTCGCGCGATGCTTCCCGTCATGGCGGGCATGGGGTGGGGAGGGGCCGGGCTCGCCTTCGGGGTCGCCCCCGCCCAGGCGGCCGCACAGCCGCTCCCCGAGGCGCCCGCAACGATGCTGGCGCCCGGCGTCCACCGGGTCGAGGCCAATCTGACCATCCGGGGCGACCTGATGGTCCCACCGGGTACGACGATCGAGATCGCGGCGGGTCGGACGCTGACCCTGCTGGGCAGCCTCATGGCTCCGGTCGCGCATATCTTCACCGGGGCCGGCACGGTCGATCTCAACCATAGCCGCGTCGTCGAGGCGCATCCCGAATGGTGGGGCGCCGCGCCCGGCGACGGCGGAAAGGACAGCCTGCCCGCGCTGACCGCCTGCCTGGCGGCGCACCCGGTGATGCGGCTCCTGGCCGCCGATTATTTCCTGTCGGCGACCCTGGTGGTCGAACGTCCGTTCTGCCGGATCATCGGTGCCGGTTACCGGGGGACCGAGGCAGGGCGGGGGACGCGCCTGATCGTCACGAGCGGCAAGGCCGACGTCATGCGCGTGGGCCCCGCCAGCCGCCCGCGCACGGTCAATGACTTCCCTCAAAATATCGAGATCCGGGGACTCGCCCTGGCACGCTCGGCCACGCTCGACACCAGCGGAGGCGCCCGGCCCGTGGGCCTGCGCGCGCAATTCCTGTTGTTCGCCCGGATCGAGGACGTCAGCGCGGCCGAGCATGCCATCGGCTTCATCGCCCGTGGCCTGGTCCGAACCATCGTCACGAACTGCATCGCCTTTCGCTCCTTGCCGGGCGATCGGGATAGCCAGCCCTGGCGAGGCTTTTTGCTCGACGGGTCGGAGGATATCGGGCTGGCGGGGGGCAATGCCTCGCTGTTCCTGATCGACTGCAATGCAACGATCGGCGGGGATCCGAAAGTCGCGGATGGTGTCGGGCTGCTGCTGGACGGCGCCTTTGCCGACAGCTTCGTCTCCGGGTTCGAAACCGCCGGGGTGGCCACCGGCATCCGGGTCGACGGACGGGCGGACGCGTTGGGCGGGCGGGGGCGTAACGGTCATGTGAACCTGCACCTGACCATGCCCATTATCGACCAGTGCGGGACGGTCGGGATCGACATACGCGATACCTCCGCCCATTCGCTGATCGACATTGCCGAGCCCTATGTCGCGGTCTCCCCCTCGGCCGAAGCGGCGCTGCGGTTCGACAGGATGCGCGGTGCGGTGACGCTGACCGGCGGGCAGTGCGTCGGCAACACCAACAGTGCGGCGGGGGGCCATGCGGCGGGCCTGATGGCCAAGGACAGCAACGGCATACAGATTACCGGGCTCAAGATTCTCGAACATGTCCGGCCGGTCGTCATCGAGCGATCCGCCGGTTTGTCCTTGCGCCTGCTGGTCGCCAATCCCGCCTTCCGGTCCCCGGACGCGGCAATCACGCTCAACGATTGTGCGGGCGGCATGGTCGCCCCCGTGATCATGGGTCGGGACGGGGCATTCGTCACGGGCATCAGGATCGGCGGACGATCGACGCTGAGCATCGACGCGACAGGCATCATCCCGTCCGCTGTCGGCGGAGGCCAGCAGCGTGTCATGAACGGTCACCGTTCGTTGGCGATCCCCTCCCGAGAGGCGGCGCTGGTAATCGACGGTATCTGATGAACGCCCTGCGCGGCCGTTATGGCTGGTATCTCTTCGCGATATTGGTGGGCGCGCTGGCGATGCGGCTGGCGACGATCGGTTTCGGCCTGCCCGCGCTCAACGATCCCGACGAACTCATGTTCGAGATGGGGGCGATCCGGATGCTGACCGGGCCGACGCTCAACCCCGGCTGGTTCGGCCACCCGGCAACGACCACGATCTACCTGCTGGCGATCATCGACATATTGGTATTCGCCGGTGGCTGGCTGGGTGGCCTTTTCGCCTCGCCGGATGCTTTTGCGCAGACGGTCTATGGCGATCCCAGTTGGGTCATCCTGCCGGGCCGGATTGCGATGGCGCTTTTCGCTGTCGCGACCATCTGGCTCACCGCACGACTGGCGGCGCGTTTCTTCGGAGAACGTACCGGAGTGATCGCCGCACTGCTCCTGGCCTTCAATCCAGTCCACATCGCCTGGTCGCAGATCATCCGTTCGGACATGATGGCCTGCGTCTTCATGCTGCTCTGCTTGACGGCGGCCGTGGACATCGCCGAGCGGGGACGCTGGCGGGACCATGTTCTTGCGGCCTTGTGGCTGGGCCTGGCGATCGCGACCAAATGGCCCTTCGCCCTGTCGGCCATCGGCATCGCGGCGGGAAGCTGGCTGGCCGTCCGTTCGGATGTCCTGGACGGGCGTCGGGCTTTGATCCGGCTGGTTGCGACGGGGTTGATGGCTATCGGCTTCCTTTTTGCCATCTCGCCCTATCTGCTGCTCGCCTATCCCACCGTCATCGCCAATCTGCAGGGCGAGGGGCAGGCGCATCATCTGGGTGCCACGGGCGGCGGCTTCCTGGCGAATCTGTGGTGGTATATCAGGGTGCCCCTGCTGTCCGGGTTCAGCCTATGGGGCCTGTGGCTCCTCGCATGGGGCTGGGGAAGCCTGCCGCGTCATCGCGATGCCTTTGCGATCCTGACCCCCGTCGCTGTCGGTTTCGTCATCATCCTGTGCGGTCAGCGGCTGATCTGGGAACGCTGGGCGTTACCGTTGATGACGATCGGGGCCATCATCGCGGCTCATGGATGGATCGTGCAGGCCGGGTGGTTCCGCCGTCACGCCGGCAAAGCCTGGGCGCGTGTCGTCCCTGCCGGGATGCTATGCCTGGCCTTGGCGACACTTGGTCAACGATCCTGGGCCGATGCGAAAGCCCGAACCCATGATACGCGACAGATCGCGGCGGCCTGGGCACGAAGCCACATTCCGCCCGGCAGCACCCTTTTGATCGAACATTTCGCCTTCGATCTATTGGGGCAGCCCTGGCATTTTCTGTTTCCGATGGGGGATGCCGGATGCGTCGACGCAGGCGCGATGCTGCACGGTCGAATCCGCTATTCCACGATCGAGCGAGCGCGTCGGGGCCGTTCCAACGTGGACTATGGCACGGTTTCGCCGCAGATGCGGGCCACCTGCCGCGCGGACTTCGCCATCCTGACCCAAGCCGACCGTTATCGTGCCGAGCGCGCCCAATTCCCGCGCGAATATGCCGCTTACCAAAGCCTGCAACAGCATGGCCATGCGGTGGCCGTCATCCGGCCGGTACCGGGCCGAAGCGGGGGACCGATGGTGACGATAATGGATTTCCGGCAGGGAAAATAATGACGCTGCCGGCCGTTTGCGCATGATCGCCCCGTGCTGCATGGCCGCGCGGCTGCGTCTTCACCCGATCCGGGCGGCCAAACTCGTACAGACCAGCCACCACACCATGGCCGCCGCGCCTGGCACGCTCACCCCCTATCGGCTGAAAGCGAGGGGGTGCACTCGCTCAACTTGATGCGGATGGCACTCTGATCTCATGGCGTCGATCGACCGGTTCAGCGTCACAGGCGCCAAAATACATGGCGTCAAAGCAAATGGTTAAAATACCGCTATCGACACGCGCTGGAATAATGGATGATCCGTCATCCTCATTATGAATATTTTGCGGAAATGTCTCGATTTCGGCATGACGCGATCGTCATGATTTCACGTGACATAACATAGTCTTCATCATAGATGTCGCCCCTCAACAGGGGGAATGCTGAGATGGTGAAGGCGTTGTCGCGTGGTCGGCAGGTAAAGGCACGCGCGTTGGAGTCGAGCGCCATTCTGGTCGCTCTGATGGTGGCGAGCCCCGCCTTCGCCCAGTGCAGCCCCGACCCGACACAGGCCAATGCGACGACGATCTGCACCGGCACCGACAGCAACGGTCTGGTCGTCACGACTTCGGGCAGCACGGTCGACGTCGCGGCGGGCGCAAGCGTGACGAACAGCGGCGCGCCCGCGATCCGCTATGCCATCCCCGTGACGAACAGCAGCTATGCCTATTCGACGTTGACCATCGGGGGCCGCGTCGATGGCGGCAGCCAGACCGGCGTCCAGTTGCTGCGCCAGTCGATCAACAACAATTATTCCAGCCTGAATGTGACCATGACGGTCGCGGCGGGCGGCAGCGTCAGCGGCGCGAACGGCGTCGTCATCGGCCAGACCGGCACCGGCTATGGCAGCAGCACCGCCTCGATCGACAATGGCGGCACGATCACGGGTACGGGCACCGGCACGAGCGGCTATGCCCTGCTGTCGACCGATCCGTCCTATGCGGGCTTCCAGTCGATCACCAACCGCGCGGGCGGCACCATCGGCGCGATCAGCGGCCCGGTCGGCACGCTGACCAATGCGGGCACCATCGACGGCGGGGCGCGCAGCGCGGTGGACTGGGGCACGGTCACCAACAATTCCGTCTACGGCTATGCCTCGACCAATAGCGGGACGATCCGGTCCGGCGGGACCGGCGCGACGCTCTCCAATATCCGCTCGACGACGCTGACCAACAGCGGCACGATCGGCAACAGCGGGACGGGCGCGGCCATTACCGGCACCTCGCTGACGCTGATCAATCAGGCTGGCGGACTCATCTCCACGGCGGGCACCATCGCGGTTCAGATCCAGGACAGCGGCACCCTGACCAATGCGGGAACGATCAACGGCGACGTCCTGCTGGCGGGACGCGCCAATTATTTCTACGCCAATTCGGTCGACAACAGCACCGGCACGATCAACGGCAATCTCAGCCTGGGGGCGGGCAGCGACACGCTGACCGTCGGCTATGCCGATGGCGCGATCCGGACGGGCGTGACCGGCACGATCGACGGCGGGGCGGGGACGAACAGGCTGCGTATCCGCTTCACCAGCGATGCGACCCTGGCCAGCGCGCCGGTTCTGCCAAATGGCTTCCAGCAGATGATCCTGTCGCCCGACGCGGGCAAGACCGCGACGCTGGGCGGTGGATTCCAGTCCGCCGGCACGCTTCGGATCGGGGGCAATGGCACCGTCATCAGCAACGCCACGCTGACGGGCGCGGGAACCCTGCTGACCGACGATTCGAATTCGACCGAAAAGCCCAGCATCGTCAATGCGGGCACGATCATCGGCACGCCGGGCTCGAACAATGGCTGGCCCGCGTCCGCGGTCCAGTTGTACCAGGCCCAGCGTTTCGAAAACAGCGGCACGATCACCGCGGGCGGCAATGCGGTGCTGTTCAACGCCCAGGGCATGTTCGTCAATTCGGGCACGATCACGGCCGGGGGCACGGGCGTAGAGGGCGGAAGCGGGGGATTCGCCAATTCCGGCACGATCCGCTCGACCAACGGGATCGGCGTGATCCTCAGCGGTTCGTCCGGCACCAACTGGACGAACAGTGGCCGGATCGAGGGCACGACCGCGGGGCTGCGGCTGTCCAGTCGCCTGACCAACACCGGGACGATCACCGGAACGGGCAGCGGCATCATGCTCTGGTCTTACGGCGAGATCGTCAACCAGGCCGGGGGCGTCATCACGGGCGGAACCAATGCCATCGGCCAGGGCGGCGGGTTCAGTTCCGCCTTCAACGCACGCATCGCCAATGCCGGTACGATCAACGGGGATGTGACCTTCGGCCGATCGGGCTTCGGATCGTCGAACGGCAATATCTATCAGGCGCTGCCGGGCGGCGTGCTGAACGGCAATCTGCTCCTCAACAATGGCGACACCTTCGTCACCGAGCTGACGGGCAGCGGCTCGGGACGCTATGCGGGCATCAACGGCTCGGTCACGGGCACCGGAGCCTATCTGCGCTATCGAGTCCGCAGCGATACGAGCACGAGCATCATCGACGATACGGCCTTCGCCTCGTTCGGCTATGACGTGCGCGACAAGGCGACGCTGACCGTCACCGGCGCGACGTCGAGCCGCAGGCTGCAACTGGCCGGGCAGGGCACCGTCGACCTGACCGCCGACATCAGCCCCACCAACGGACCGGCCATCTCCACCACCTCGCTGGTCGCCGTTCCCGGTGAGGAATATCCGAACAATCTCGAAAACGCGCTGACCATCATCAGCCGTGGCACCCTGTCGCTGACCGTTTCGGACCAGAACAGCTATGCCAGCGCGGTCGTGCTGGATCGCGGCGATGATTTCACCAATGCCGGGACGATCACCGTTCGGGATCTGCGGCCCCAGGGCTATGGTCCGATCGCGGGCATCGCGGGCGGCAGGGTCGTGACCAACACCGGCCGCATCGTCCAGGCGGACGACGGGCGGGCGGCCATGGGCGTCACCGATGTCCAGTCGCTGGTCAACAGCGGCACGATCCAGGTGGCGGGGGTCGCCGCGTCGATGGGCTACAGCTACGAGAGCGGCCGTCCGTCGATCGACAATAGCGGCCTGATCGCCAGCACCGGCGGTACGGCGATCATGCAATCCTATGGCACCTCCGGCTTCATTCGCAACCTGGCCGGTGGCACGATCACCGGGGGCGTCGGCAAATTCGCCATTCAGGTCGGCCGCGCGCAACTGACCAATGCGGGCACGATCAACGGCGATGTGGACCTGGGCCATGAAACCTATGGCCGATCCTATTCGAGCTCGACCTATACGGCCGCGGGCGGCACGCTGAACGGCAATCTGCGCTTCGGCGATGGCGACGACGTGCTGGTCGTCACCGATGGCCAGCTCGGGATCACCGGCACGGTCGATGGCGGGGCCGGGCGCAACACCTATCGCCATGCGCTCACCCGGTCCGGGACCGTGACCCTGGGCAATGGGACCATGCCCGGTTTCGAGCTGGAGGATGTCCAGGCGATCGGGGCCGATACGCTGGTCACGGTCCAGGCGACGGGCGCGCGCGACACGCTGAACCTGATCGGCGACGGGCAGATCATCAACGCCGTCAATGTCGATGGTCTGGTCACGCTGGGCCAGCGCGATCCCTGGACCTATGCCCCGATCTCGACGCTCGGCGGCTTCACCAACCAGGCGACCGTCACGAACCGGGTCGAGGGCGCGGTGACCCGCTTCGTCAACAGCGGCACCATCGGCAATACCACGGCCGCACGGACGGCGGTGTACCTCACCACCACGAGGTTCGAGAATAGCGGCGCCATCCTGAACGACGGCATGGATCCCGCCGTCGAACTCTCCACTCTCGATGAGAGCATCACGGCGATCAACAGCGGCACGATCACGGGTGGTCTGGACGTCTCGCTCATCCGCTATGTCGCGCCCGGCGCGCCGGAAACGCCGCAGCCGCAGCCGTTCCAGATCACGGTGTCCAACAGCGGCACGATCACCTCGACCGCCGACCATGGCGCGGTCTATCTGGTGGCCGAGGATTACCGGGCGACTGGCGGCACCATCCGACTGGACAATAGCGGCACGATCGACGCCAGCGGGCCGGCGGGCGCGGGTGCGCAGATCGGTTTTTACGGCCCCGTTCCAGCCACGACGCCCCGGACGATCACCATCGACAATAGCGGCACGATCCGCGCCAATGGCGGCGGGGTCACCAATAGCGGTGTCTATTATCCGGGCGGCAATTGGTCGCAGCCGGTGGAGTATATCGCCACCGCCCCGGCCAGCGGCGTGCATGTCTTCGGCAATCGCGATGCCACCGCCACGATCACCAACGCCGCAACAGGCGTGATCGAGGCGACCGGCGAGAAATCGGTCGCGATCCTGGCCAGCGGTGCCGCGCTCGACCTGACCAATGCCGGGACCATTCGCGGCGGGGCGGACACCGTGCTGGGCGAGGGCGACCGGTTCGCCCTGGCGCTGGACACGTCCAACCTCGCAGGCGCCATCCAGACCATCGGCAGCGCCGACGACCGGATCGTCAACACCGGCACCATCATCGGTTCGATCGCGCTGGACGCGGGCAATGACCGGATCGAGAATTACGGGCGGATCGAGGGCAACGTCTTCCTCGGCGCAGGGGACGACAGCTTCCTGCACCGGGCCAGCGCGGTGCTGGTCGGCACGGTCGATGGCGGTGAGGGTAGCGACAGCCTGATCATCGATGCGACCGGGGGCGGGACGGTCAATGGCGACCAGTTCGTCAATTTCGAGCGGTTCAGCCAGACCGGGCAGGGGGATGTCACCTATGCCGGTGCCTTCCGCTTCGACACGCTGGGCGTGGCGGGCGGATCGGTGACGGTCGCGGCGGGGCAGACCCTGACCAGCACGGGGGCCACGACGATCACCGGCACCGATGCGAAAGAGACCGTCACCAACAACGGCACCATCGCCGGATCGGTCGCGCTGGGCGCGGGCAATGACCGCTTCGTCAATGCCGGGCTGGTTCAGGGCTCGGTGGCGCTGGGCGACGGGGACGACGGCTTCGTCGAGGGCGCTGGGTCGAGCGTCGCGGGCGGCGTCGATGGCGGGGCGGGGACCAACCTCTATACCGCCCTGCTGTCGGGCGACCGGGCGGGCCTGGGCCAGCGCAGCAATTTCCAGCAACTGGCGGTGACGGGCAACGGCACGCTGTCGCTGACGCTCGACCAGGGCTTCGACACGGTCGCGCTGGCGGGCACGGGGCTGAACCTGACGCTGGCGGGCAACCGGGTCGGTGCGGTCACCGGATCGGATGCGGCCGAGCAGTTGCGCGTCGACGGCGATATCGCGAGCGTTTCGCTGGGGGCGGGCGACGATCTGCTGGCGCTGGGCGCGACCAATGCGGCGGGCCGCTATGATGGCGGTGCGGGCAACGACACGCTTCGCTTCACCGCCAATGCGCCGGTGGTGCTGAGCGGCGTGGCGACCGGCTTCGAGAATGTCGCGCTGACCGGCAATGCGCTGCTCGTCACGGGTTCGCTGGGGTCGCAGGGTGCGCCGCTGGGCTTCGGCGACGGCGACCTGTCGCTGACCATCGCGCCGGGGGCGACCTTGGCCGGGGTGATCGATCTGGGCGCGGGCAACGACGCGCTGCGCTTCGCGGCGGGCGCGATCCTTCAGGGCTCGGTTGCGGGCGGGGCGGGCAATGACAGCGCCACGCTGGAGATGGCGGGCGACCGGACGCTGGCGGCGGGCACGCTGACCGGGTTCGAGACGCTGGCGACCGAGGGCAGCGGCACCTTGTCGCTGACCGGCACGCAGAGCTATGCCCGGGTCAACGCCGCGACCGACCTGACCATCGCGGCGGGCGGCAGCCTGACCGCGGGCCAGGTCGCCTTCACGGGCGGCAACCAGCGCCTGACCATCGCGGGGACCTTTGCCGGGGCCGTCGATGGCGGGGCGGGCAGCGACAGCATCGCGGTATCGGGCGGCACCGCCAGCGCACCGGTCGCCTTCACCAATATCGCCAATGTCGAGGCACTGGCGATGACCGGCGGCTATGCCACCCTGTCGGGCCAGGCCGCGTTCGGCGCGGTCGACATGACGGGCGGTCGTCTGGTCGGCCTGGCCGGATCGACGATGAGCGCCGCGCAGTTCCTGGTCCGCCAGGGCGCGACCTTCGGGTCGGCGGGGACGGTCAACGGCAATGTGACGGTCGCGGGCATTCTCAGCCCCGGCGCGTCGCCGGGCACGATGACGGTCAACGGCAATGTCGCGCTGAACAGCGGGTCGCTCTCCTATTTCGAGCTGACCCCGACCGTGTCGGACAAGCTGGTCGTCAACGGCGCGCTGACCATCGCCGACGGATCGACCTTGCAGATCGTGTCGAGCGGCGCGCTGCGTCCGGGCACCTCCTACGACCTGATCGTCGCCAGCGGCGGGATCAGCGGCAGCTATGGCAATGTGGTGAAGCCGTCCGACCTGTTCGGCTTCATCGTCCAGCGCGCCGACCGTATCCAGTTGCTCGGCCAGTTCCTGGGCGATGCGCGGTTCAGCCCGCAGGTGTCGCGCAGCATCGACTATGCCAATGCCACGCTGGCCCGGCAGCCCGCGACCAGCAGCCTGTTCGCCGCGCTGCCGTCGCTGCTGACCCCCTCGGGCGCGTCCAGCCCGCGCGGCTTCGCGCAGATCAGCCCCGAGGCCTATGCGTCGGCCACTCAGATCGGCGTCGACAATGCGCTGGGCCTGGTCCAGGCGGCGCGCGGTCCCGCCTTCGCCACCACGCGCGAGGATGCGGGGGCCTTCACCTTCGGCCAGACGGTCGGCCAGTGGCACACGCTGGGCGCGGATGCGGGGCAGGGGACCAGCGCGGCGCGGACGCGCGGTTACGGCTTCCTGGGCGGTGTCGGTTATGGCGATCGCCAGTGGATGATCGGCGCATTCGGGGGCTGGCTGGACACGCGCCAGCAGGTCGCGCCGCTCGCCGCCTCGACCAGGGCCGATGGCGTGGTCGCGGGCGTCCATGGTCGCTACGCCATGCCCAACGGCTTCGGCTTCGGCGCGTCGATCGTCTATGACGGCGCACAGGCGCGCACCACCCGCGCGCTGCCGGGGACGGCATCGGCCTTTGCCCGCTACAACCTGCATAGCTGGGTCAGCGACCTGTCGATCCATTATGCGGCCGAACTGGCGGAGGGCTGGGCGCTGACCCCGCGCGCCGGGCTGACCTATCTGCGCACCACCCGCGCGGGCGCGAACGAAACGGGCGGCAGCCCCTTCGCCCTGACCGTCGCGCGGGATCGCCAGGTGGCGGGCTTCGCCGATGCGGGCGTCACCTTCGGCCGCAGCGACGCGTCGGACGCGCCGTTCCGCCCGTTCGTGACCCTGGGCGCGCGCTATCAGATCGAGGGCAATCGCGCCGTCGCGCTGGGCGGCTATGCCGGGGGCGGCCTGGGGCTGGTGGCGCTGGGCGCGGCACGGGCGCCGCTGGTCGGCACCGCGACGGGCGGCGTCGCCTATCGCTTCGCCAACGGGATGGACCTCTACGCCACCGGCAGCGCACAGACCGGTCGTGACGATCATCAGGAGACGATCTCGGCGGGCCTGCGCCTGCGTTTCTGAAGCGGGATGACAGGGAGGCGAGCTCCGCCTCTTCAGGGGAGGGGTGGATCGACCAATAATCATGCCCCCCTTTCCCTCGCCCCTCTCTGAGGGGAGCTGGGTGAGGGGTGTAGCGCTCGCATGAGCGAGCGCGCGAACCTTCGGCTCGCTCAACCCCTTACCCAAGCTGCGCTAACCGTCTCCCCTGTCCAGGGGAGAGGGAAGAAGAGCCCTTGAACGTCGATCAGCCCCGGCGACGCGCGCCCCATACGGTCATGGCGGGGCCGACGGAACCAAGCCGCACGCGCGCCGCTATCCCGGTCATGACCGATAACGACGACAAGCCCACCCACAACGCCACCCACCGCCCGGTTCCCAGCGGCCGCATCGCGCGCGCCGGCGCGTTCGGACGGCTCGCGGGCGGCGTCGCTGGCGGGATGCTGGCAGAGGGCGCGCGCAGGCTGGCCAGCGGCGAGCGGCCCCGCCTTGGCGACCTGATCCTCACCCCAGGCAATGCCGCGCGCGTCGCCGACCGGCTGTCGCACCTGCGCGGCGCGGCGATGAAGCTGGGGCAGATGATCTCGATGGATGCGGGCGACCTGTTGCCGGCCGAACTCCAGACCATCCTGGCCCGGCTGCGCGACCAGGCCTATCGGATGCCGCCCGCGCAGCTCGACAAGGTGCTGCGCGCGGAGTGGGGCGCCGACTGGCGACGCCGCTTCCGCCATTTCGAGGCCGCGCCGATGGCCGCCGCCTCGATCGGGCAGGTCCACCGCGCGACGCTGCCTGACGGGCGGGTGCTGGCGATCAAGGTGCAATATCCCGGCGTGCGGGACAGCATCGGCTCGGACGTCGACAATGTCGCGACGCTGCTGCGCGTCTCCAACCTGCTGCCGCCCGCGCTGGACCTCAAGCCGCTGCTCGAAGAGGCCAAGCGCCAATTGGCCGAGGAAGCCAATTATCTCCGCGAGGCGGACCGGATGCGCGCCTATGGCGAGCGGCTGGCCGGTGATCCGCGCTATGTGGTGCCCCGCCCCGAACCGTCGCTGACCACGCCCCTGGTGCTGGCGATGGACTATATCCCCGGCCAGCCGATCGAGACGCTGGCGGAGGCGGACCAGGCCGCCCGCGACGCCGCGATGACCGCGCTGATCCAGCTGGTACTGCGCGAGCTGTTCGACTTCGGCATGATGCAGACCGACCCCAACTTCGCCAATTACCGGTGGCAGGCGGATACGGGGCGGCTCGTCCTGCTCGACTTCGGCGCGACCCGCGACGTGCCGGCGGAGACGGTCGCCTCCTATCGCCGGTTGATCGAGGCGGGGCTGGCGCATGACCGCGACCGTATCCGCGAGATCGCGGTGGAGACGGGCTTTCTGGGCGAAGCCGCGGTCGCCGCGCACCGCCCGGCGGTGGACCGGATCATCGCCGCGATCGACGACACGATGGCGCGAGCGGGGCCGTTCGACTTCGGCGACCGCGCCTTCGTGCCGGTGGTGCGTGAAGAGGCCCGCAGCCTGATCGCCGACCGCGACACCTGGCATGTGCCCCATGTCGAAACCCTGTTCGTCCAGCGCAAGATCAGCGGCAGCGCCCTGCTGTGCGCCCGGTTGAAGGCGCGGGTCGATGTGCGCGGCCTGGCGGCGCGGGCGATCGGGAACGGTTGAAGAAACAGGCACGTCATGGGCAAGGTCTTTGCCCTTGCTCGCCGCGCTTCTCGATCAGCGGTCACGACATGATGGTGGCACTTCGCTGGTTCTCTGGCATCAAGCGCCGCGATCGGCATGATCGCGGCGCGGTTAGTGGGAACGACAACCCTCGGCCCAGGATGATGAACAAGATTTCATCATAATATAATCGCCATTCCCCCAAAACGTCATCAGCCCGCAATGATCCGGCACCAAGGGATCGCGGCATAATCCTTTGGGGGGAATTCCTATCATGACTTCGTTCAACCCGCGTTTCGCGGGGCGGTTCTTTGCGTCCAGCGTCCTGGCTCTTCTGATCGCCACGCCCGCTCTGGCGGCCGATCCCGAACCGGCGAAAACGACCGCGCCCGATGAGCAGAAGACGACTGACGACGGCACGCTGGCCGAGGTCATCGTCACCGCGCAGAAGCGGCCCGAAAGCCTTCAGAAGACGCCGATCGCCATCTCGGTCCTGTCCGCCGAGGACCTGAAGAACCGTCACGTTCAGTCGCTGGTCGACCTGCAGGACGGCGCGATCCCGTCGCTTCGCGTCGCGCCCTTCTATTCGCGCAACTCGGCGCTGATCATGAACATTCGCGGCATCGGCGTGCTGGCCGACAGCAACCAGCCCGCGCGCGACCAGGGTGTCGGCGTCTATATCGACGGCGTCTATCTGGGCCGCGCGCAGGGGCTCGGCACCGCGCTCTACGATATCGAGAGCATCGAGGTGCTTAAAGGGCCGCAGGGCACCTTGTTCGGCCGCAACACCACCGGCGGCGCGATCCTCATCACCACCGCCAAGCCCAGCACCACGTCGCGCGGCGTGGTGGAGGCGTCCTACGGCAGCTACGATACGCGCCGGCTCCAGGCCTATGCCACGACGGGGCTCACCGAGAAGATCGCGGTGGATCTGGAAGGGCTGTACCGCAAGGGCGACGGCTTCGTGAAGAACGCCATCACCGGCAGCGATCGCGGTGGCC
>JAAIGG010139610.1_pt1 | contig 26851 bp, 24 predicted proteins | sample 6487391 | NCBI WGS metagenome assembly JAAIGG01 (sample SAMN13974130, study PRJNA590717) | phyllosphere metagenome | biome: asymptomatic weeds; feature: pooled weeds collected from a community garden; material: weeds; isolation source: pooled asymptomatic leaves from various weed species from...
CAGCATGGTGGAGGGGTGTCCCCGCTATCGAGAGCGCGACACCCCTCCGTCAGGCCTGACGGCCTGCCACCTCCCCTGCCAGGGGAGGAATGGGGGAATGCCGATCGGCCCTGGGCTCTGCGTCGACAACCCGCGCCCATCGGCCATGAGGGCGCGGCGATCCTATCGGCTCGTCTGGAACCGGCCATCCAGACGAGCCGATGGACCAGAGTGGCTCCGGCACCGGTCGGCGGCGTTTCTGGGTTTCGCGGATCGTCACAACGGACGAGCTTTGGTCGGCCTCGTCGTGGTACGCCCATTCCGCGCCGCGTTCCGATGCGCCGCTACGGCGCGGTTTCGGCCGCGAGGCGATCCAGCCAGGCTTGCGCCTGCTTGGGCTCGCCGACGGCCTCTGGCCCGACCGGGCCGCGTGACGCGAGAAATTCGGCGTGAAGCGCGAAGGGCGGCAGCCCCAACTGGGTTCTCGCCGCGTCGATCTCCTCGCCCATCTCGGTCAGTTGCGCCACGATAGGGGCCGCCGCCGCACGGGCCGTCCGGTCCTTGCGATGGTCGAACAGCCCCCATTTCCCCGCCGCGGTCGTCTTCAGCGCGGCGATCAGTGCCTCGCGATAGTCGCGTTCCATGTCCTCGCGGAGCGCGTCGAGCCGCGCCAGTCGATCACCCTTGGCCATCTCCATGCCTTAGGGGGCGCTCATCGCGTCGGCAATCTCTGCTCGGTGGCTCAGCGGGCGGGCGCCAGTTCGATCTCCACCCGGCGGTTGCGCGCACGACCCGCGCTGTCGTCGCTGCCATCGGGCTTGGCATTGGGGGCGATGGGGCGCGTCTCGCCCAGCGCGATGATCTTCATGTCAGCGCGGGCGATCCCCCTGCCCGCCAGATAGTCGCGCACCGCCTCGGCCCGCTTGCGCGACATGATGCGATTGGCCTCGTCATCCCCCTCGCTGTCCGAATGGCCGCTGAGCACGATGTGGCCGCCCTTCACCCTGGGATCGGCGGCGAGCCGGTCGAGCGCCGCGCGCGCATCCCTATCCAACGCCGCGCCGCCCTCGGCAAAGCCGATGGTCGACAGGCTGGCCCCGGGGTTGGCGGCGACCTCACCGGGCAAAGCGTCGGATTTGGGGGGCACGGCCCTGCTGGTATCGGCGGAGGGTGACGGATCGGGGACCGGCAGTTCGATCGACACGCCCTTGGCCCCCGCCGCACGGGCGACCGCCGTATCGCCGGTGTCGCATCCGGCCAAGGCCAAGGCGAGCCCGGTCATGGCCGTCAGCCCCCCCGATCGCATCCGCATTCGCATTCCCCTTGCCCGGTCCGGCCCCGACCGATCCGCTCGGATGTGAACCATAAGGGGACGATTGCTGCGGCGCAAACCGGAGAAGCGCGACACGATACGTCGAGGAACGGACCAGATCGAGACAGCCGCGCCGGGCTATTCCCCGGTGGGAGGCAGGATGACGCCGCGTTCCTCGCTCAGGATGCGCCACCCCGCCAGGAACAGCGCGGCGACGACCGGGCCGACGACGATGCCGCTCAACCCGAGCATCTCGATCCCGCCCAGTGTGGTTAGCAGCACGATCCAGTCGGGCAGGCCGGTGTCGCGCCCGACCAGGATGGGCCGCAGGATATTGTCGGCCAGGCCGATGACCAGCACACCCGAGGCGACGACCACCGCCCCCTGCCAGATCGCGCCCGTCGCCAGCAGGTAAATGGCGACCGGCACCCAGATGATCGCCGGGCCGATCGCGGGCAGCAGCGCCGCGATCGCCATCAGCACGCCCCAGAGCAAGGCGGCGGGCACCCCGACGATCCAGAAGGTGATCGCCCCCAGCGCGCCCTGGACCAGCCCGACGATGACCGACCCCTTGATCGTCGCGCGCACCACCGCGACGAAGGTGTCGGCCAGCCGGGCTGCCACGCCCTGCTCCAGCGGCAAGGCACGGACGAAATTCGGGCCCAGCCGGTCGCCGTCGCGGATCAGGAAGAAGGCGACATAGAGGCCGACGCCGAAGGCCAGCGCAAAGGCAAATGCGTTGCGCCCGATCGACAGCGCCTGGGTCGCGATCTGGCTGACGCTGCTGCTCAATGTGCGCGAGACGCGCTGTTGCAGCCCCTCGAAACTGCCGATGCCCGAACTGTCCATCATCTGGCGAAGACGGCTGGGCAGCGCGTCGCGCACCTGCTGGAAATATTGCGCGAAGTCGATCTGGCCGCTGCGCATCTTCAGATAGACGCCCGATGCCTGATCCACGACCATGCTGCCGATCAACAGGGTCGGCACGACCACCGCGAAGGTGATGATCAGCATGGTCAGCCCGGCGGCGGTGTTGCGCCGCCCGCCGGTCTTGTCCAGCAGCCAGTGGAACAGCGACCGGAACAGGATCGCCGCCAGCCCCGCCCACAGCAGAGCGACTAGAAAGCCGGAAACGACCGCGATCAGGCCGATGGTGATGAGCGCGAGGAAGAGGATGAATCCTCCCCGTTCGATCTTCTGCCGGTCGATGATCATCCTAACCCTCCCCCATTCGCATCGCGGCCTAACCGTCACGTCGCCGCAACGGTTCCGTGACTTGGGTTAATCGGATGACGGGGTGTCATCGATTTTGAGCACGGCGGTAACGCCCCCCGGCCCGTTCAGCCTGAGCGAAGTCGAAGGCCAAGGGAATCCCTTTCCCCCGGTATGCCAGGAAAGGTTCAGCCGTGGCCTTCGACTTCGCTCAGGCTGAACGGGGTTTGGAAAGCCCGATCCTCCCCGGCACGGGGAGGGGAACCATGCGGAGCATGGTGGAGGGGGGTCGCCGCTGGGCAAGTCCCCTTGCGGCAAGGCCCCCTCCGTCAGCGCTTGTGCGCTGCCACCTCCCCGGGGCGGGGAGGATCGTCCGCTTACTCCGCCGCCACCGCCTCGACGCTGTCGTCGAGCGGATGGGCCAGGCGGGTCAGCATTTCCTTCGGGCAGACCTGCCAGAAATGCCCGGCCACGCGGTCCCAGTCCTCCAGCAGGCCCTTCGACCATTTGCTGTCGGTCACGGCGGCGTGCTGTTCGACCAGATCGCGGAGCACGCCTTCCCAATGCGCGGAAGCCAGACGCTGCCACACGATGTTCTCGGGATTGGCGCGGCGCGGGAAACGCTCCTCGGGATCGTAGATGAAGGCCATGCCGCCGGTCATCCCCGCCCCGAAATTCGCGCCGACCTCGCCCAGCACCACCGCGACGCCGCCGGTCATATATTCGCAGCCGTTCGCGCCGCAGCCCTCGACCACCACGGTCGCGCCCGAATTGCGGACCGCGAAACGCTCGCCAGCCTGCCCCGCCGCGAACAGGCGGCCCGAGGTCGCGCCGTAGAGCACCGTGTTGCCGATGATCGTGTTCTTCTGGCTGGCCAGCGGCGAGCTGACCGCCGGACGCACGATGATGGTGCCGCCCGACAGACCCTTGCCGACATAGTCGTTGGCGTCGCCGAACACTTCCAGGGTCACGCCCTTGCACAGGAACGCGCCCAGCGACTGGCCCGCCGCCCCACGCAGACGCACGGTGACATGCCCGTCGGCCAGCTTGCTCATGCCGAACTTGCGGGTGATCTCCGACGACAGGCGGGTGCCGACCGCGCGGTGGGTGTTGCGCACCGAATAGGTCAGCTGCATCTTCTCGCCGCGCGAGAAGACCGCGGCCGCGTCCTTGATGATCTGCGCATCCAGGCTGTCGGGCACTTCGTTGCGGAAGGTCGACAGGCTGAACCGCCGCTCGGCATCGGTCGCATCGACCTTGGCCAGCACCGGGTTGAGGTCGAGATCGTCGAGATGCTCGGCACCCCGGCTGACCTGACGCAGCAACTCGGTCCGCCCGATCACCTCGTCCAGCGAGCGGACGCCCAGCCGCGCCAGAATGTCGCGGACTTCCTCGGCGATGAAGGTCATCAGGTTGATGACCTTTTCCGGCGTGCCGGTGAACTTGGCCCGCAACCGCTCGTCCTGCACGCAGACGCCCACCGGGCAGGTGTTGCTATGGCACTGGCGCACCATGATGCAGCCCATAGCCACCAGGCTCAGCGTGCCGATGCCGAATTCCTCGGCGCCCAGGATCGCCGCGATCACGATGTCGCGCCCGGTCTTCAGGCCACCGTCCGCACGCAGGCGGATGCGCCCACGCAGGCCGTTCAGGGTCAGCGTCTGGTTGACTTCCGACAGGCCCATTTCCCAGGGCGTGCCTGCGTACTTGATCGAGGTCTGGGGCGAAGCACCCGTGCCGCCGACATGGCCCGACACCAAAATGACGTCGGCATGCGCCTTGGCGACACCCGCCGCGACCGTGCCGATGCCCGCAGAGGACACCAGCTTCACGCAGACGCGCGCACGCGGGTTGATCTGCTTGCAGTCATAGATGAGCTGCGCGAGATCCTCGATCGAGTAGATATCGTGGTGCGGCGGCGGCGAGATCAGCGTCACACCCGGCGTCGCATGACGCAGCTTGGCGATGAACTCGGTCACCTTGAAGCCGGGCAGCTGCCCGCCCTCGCCGGGCTTGGCACCCTGCGCAACCTTGATCTCGATTTCGTCGCAGGCGTTCAGATATTCCGCCGTCACGCCGAAGCGGCCGCTCGCGATCTGCTTGATCGTCGAGTTGGCGTTGTCGCCATTATCATAGGGCTGGTAGCGCAGCTTGTCCTCGCCGCCCTCGCCCGACACGGCCTTCGCGCCGATCCGGTTCATCGCGATGGCCAGCGTCTCGTGCGCTTCGGGCGAGAGGGCGCCCAGCGACATGCCCGGGGTCACGAAACGCTTGCGGATTTCGGTGATCGCCTCGACCTGATCGACCGGCACGCCCTCGTTGGGGAAGTTGAACTGGAGCAGGTCGCGCAAATAGACCGGCGGCAGGTCGCCGACGCCGCGCGCGAATTGCAGATAGGTCGAATAGCTGTCGGTCGCGACCGCCGTCTGCAACAGGTGCATCAACTGCGCCGAGTACGCATGCGTCTCGCCGCCGTCGCGCTGGCGATAGAAGCCGCCGATGGGCAGCGTCGCGACATGCTGGTCCCAGGCCGCTTCGTGACGGACCATCGCCGAGTAATGGAGCGAGTTGTAACCCTCGCCCGAGATCTTGGCGGGCATGCCGGGGAACAGGTCGTTGACCAGCGCGCGGGATAGACCCACCGCCTCGAAGTTGTAGCCGCCGCGATAGCTGGAGATCACCGCGATCCCCATCTTCGCCATGATCTTGAGCAGGCCGTCCTCGATCGCGGTGCGATGGTTGGTCAGACACTGTTCGATGGTCAGGTCGCCGAACAGGCCGCGCTGGTGCCGGTCGACGATCGCGGCCTCGGCCAGATAGGCGTTCACGGTGGTCGCGCCGACGCCGATCAGCACCGCATAATAGTGCGTGTCGAGACACTCGGCCGAGCGCACGTTGATCGACGCATAGGAGCGCAGGCCCCGGCGCACGAGATGCGTATGCACCGCCGCCGCCGCCAGCACACCCGCGATCGCGACGCGGTCTTCGGAGACATGCTCGTCGGTCAGGAACAGCTCGGAGCGGCCTTCGCGCACTGCCTGTTCGGCCTGGTTGCGGATACGCTGGATCGCGGCGCGCAGACGGTCGGGACCGCCTTCGGCCTCGAAAGTGCAGTCGATCTCGGCGGCCGAACGCCCGAAATGAGTCTTCAGCCGGTGCCAGTCCGCGCCGGTCAGCACCGGGGACGGCAGGACCAGCACCCGCTCGCGCCGATCCTCGGTGTCGAGGATGTTGGCGAGATTGCCGAACCGGGTCTTCAGCGACATCACATAGCGTTCGCGAAGCGAGTCGATCGGCGGGTTCGTGACCTGCGAGAAATTCTGGCGGAAGAACTGGCTGATCAGGCGCGGCTTGTCGGAGATGACGGCGAGCGGCGTATCGTCGCCCATCGAACCGATCGCTTCCTTGCCCCCCTCGGCCATGGGGGACAGGATCAGCTCCATATCCTCCATGGTCTGGCCTGCCGCGACCTGACGGCGCAGCATTTCGGCGCGGGGCATGCGCACCAGCGCCTGTTCCTCGGTCGGCTGGGGCAGCTGGTCCATGGTCAGGAACTCGCCGATCATCGCGGCATAGTCCTGCTCGCCCGAAATCTGGTCCTTGATCGCCCGGTCGTCGTAGAGCTTGCCCTCGGCGAGGTCGACGGCGATCATCTGCCCCGGCCCCAGACGGCCCTTGGCGGTGATGGTCGACTCCGGGACCACAACCATGCCGCTTTCCGACCCCACGATCAGCAGGCCGTCGGCGGTCAGCGTATAGCGCAGCGGGCGCAGCGCGTTGCGGTCCATGCCCGCCACCGCCCAGCGGCCATCGGTCATCGCCAGCGCCGCCGGACCGTCCCACGGCTCCATCACGGAGGCGAGATACTGGTACATGTCGGCATGCGCCTTGGGCGCGTCGAGGTCCTTCTGCCACGCCTCGGGCACCAGCATCAGCTTGGCGGTCGGCGCATCACGGCCGGACCGGCAGATCGCCTCGAACACCGCGTCGAGTGCGGCGGTATCCGACGCGCCCGCCGGGATCACCGGCTTGATGTCCTCCGAATTGTCGCCGAACGCGATCGAGGCCATGCGGATTTCGTGGCTGAGCATCCAGTTCTTGTTGCCACGAATCGTGTTGATCTCGCCGTTATGCGCCAGGCAGCGGAAGGGCTGTGCCAGCCACCATTGCGGGAAGGTGTTGGTCGAGTAACGCTGGTGAAAAATCGCCACGCGGCTCTCGAACCGGTGATCCTGCAAGTCGGGATAGAAGACCGACAGGCTCTCGGCCAGGAACAGCCCCTTGTAGATGATCGAGCGGCAGGACAGCGAACAGATATAGAAGCCGCTGATCTGCGCCGCGATCACCCGCTTTTCGATGCGACGGCGAACGAGATAAAGGTTCTTCTCGAACTCGGCGGCATCGACCTCGTCGGGCATCGGGCCGGCGATCATGATCTGCTCGATCTCCGGCCGGGTCGCCTGCGCCTTCAGGCCGATGACCGACACGTCGACCGGCACCTGGCGCCAGCCATAGATGGTATAGCCCGCCTCGATGATCACGCTCTCGACGATGGTGCGGCAGGTCTCCTGCGCGCCCAGGTCGGTGCGCGGCATGAAGATCATGCCGACCGCCAGCCGGTTCGGCAGCACCTTGTGCCCCGACGCCGCGATGGCATCGTCGAAGAAACGATGCGGCAGGTCGACATGCAGGCCCGCCCCGTCGCCGGTCTTGCCGTCCGCATCCACCGCGCCACGGTGCCACACCGCCTTCAGCGCGTCGATCGCCGACTGGACGACCCGGCGCGAAGGCTGGCCATCGGTGGCCGCGACCATGCCGACGCCGCACGCATCGCCCTCGAACTCGGGGCGGTACATGCCGTGCTCGGCGAGATATTGGCGCTGGTCGGTCATCATGTCTTGTCCTGCTGGAACGTCCTGCATCGGGGTGGCGTCGCGCATCATGCCGCTTGCCTTTCGCGCGCCGAGGTCTTGGCCCGCGCCTTCAACCACTGGTGCATCGCCTTGGCGACATCGCGGCCGTCGCGGATCGCCCAGACCACCAGCGACGCCCCGCGCACGATGTCACCGGCGGCGAACACGCCGTCCAGGCTGGTCATCAGCGTACGGCCATCGACCAGCACCGTGCCCCAGCGGCTGACGCCCAGCTCGGCGGTGCCGAACAGGCTCGGCAGATCCTCGGCGTCGAAGCCCAGCGCCTTGATGACCATATCCGCCTCCAGCAGATGGTCGGCACCCGGCTCCACCTCCGGCGCGCGCCGTCCGCTCGCGTCCGGCGCACCCAGCCGCATCTTGGCGGCGCGCACGCCCGTCACCGTCTCGCCCCCTTCGAAGCCCAGCGGCGCGGAGAGCCAGACGAACTCGGCGCCCTCTTCTTCCGCATTGGCGACTTCGCGTTGCGAGCCCGGCATGTTCGCCCGGTCGCGGCGATAGAGGCACTTCACCGACTTGGCGCCCTGGCGGATCGCGGTGCGGACGCAGTCCATCGCGGTGTCGCCGCCGCCGATCACGACGACATTCTTGCCCTCGGCATTCAGCGAGCCATTCTCGAACGCCTCGACCGTGTCGCCGAAGCTCTTGCGGTTGGACGCGGTCAGATAGTCGAGCGCGGCGATCACGCCGTTCGCGCCCGATCCGTCCACATCGACATTGCGCGCCTTGTACACGCCGGTCGCGATCAGCACCGCGTCATGGCGGCGGCGGAATTCCTCCAGCGTCGCGTCCTCGCCGACCGAGAAACCCTCGTGGAAGACGATGCCGCCCGCCTTCAGCCGCTCGACCCGGCGCATGACGACGGGCTTCTCCAGCTTGAAGCCGGGGATGCCATAGGTCAGCAACCCCCCGGCGCGGTCGTGCCGGTCATAGACATGGACCTCGTAACCCGACACGCGCAGATATTCCGCCGCCGTCAGGCCCGCAGGCCCCGCGCCGATCACCGCAACCGACTGGCCGCGCTCGGGCCCCGGCACCAGCGGTTCGACCCAGCCCTCTTCCCAGGCGGTGTCGGTGATGAACTTCTCGACCGATCCGATCGTGACCGCGCCGTGGCCCGAAAACTCGATGACGCAATTGCCCTCGCACAGCCGGTCCTGCGGGCAGATGCGGCCGCAAATCTCGGGCATGGTCGAGGTAGCGTTGGACAGCTCATAGGCCTCGCGCAGCCGCCCCTCGGCGGTCAGGCGCAGCCAGTCGGGGATATGGTTGTGCAGCGGGCAATGGACCGAGCAATAGGGCACGCCACATTGCGAGCAGCGCCCGGCCTGATCCTCCGCCGCCGGTGGCGCATAACGTTCGGCGATCTCGCGGAAATCCTCCGCACGAACCGTCGCGGCCCGCTTGGCAGGATAAGCCTGATCACGGCCTACAAACTTCAGCATAGAATCGTTCGCCATATGCGCCTCCGAAGAGCCGGATATTGCGCGAACGACCTCATGTCACCTCGAAATCGACATATAGGACATAGCATATGTCCTATTTATATGCCCCAAACCGGGCGGAAGTCGCTTATTGCGACCAACCCGCAATAAATAAGGTCCGGTTCGGTATCAATGCATGCTCAATAGGGCCAGGGCGATGCCGCCCGCGACGATTCGGTACCAGGCAAAGGGGCCGAAACCATGTTTTCCCACGATTCCGACGAACCAGCGCACCACCAGCAACGCGACGACGAACGCCACGACGAAGCCGATCGCTATCTCCAACGGCCCGACGCTGTTCCCCGCGCGCATCGCATCCATATGCCCCGCCGTCTCCACGACGCTGGCGCCCAGCATGGTGGGGATGGCGAGGAAGAAGCTGAATTCCGCCGCTGTGCGCCGCTCGACGCCCAGGGTCAGCGCGCCCAGGATCGTCGCACCCGAACGGCTGACCCCCGGAATCATCGCCAGACACTGAAGGAAGCCGACGCCCAGCGCCGTCCGGGCCGGAACCGCCGCGATGCCGCGCGTATTGCCTGGCTTTACCAACCGCTCGATGACCAGGATCGCGACGCCGCCAACGATCAGCGCGACCGCCACGACCTTGGGCTGGAGCAGCAGCGCCTCGATATGCTTCTTCGCCAGCACCCCGATCACGGCGGCGGGGATGAAGGCGATCAGAAGGTTGCGCACGAAGCGGATCGAGCCGGGATCGCGCTTGGCCAACCCGACCAGCACCGTCCAGAAGGTCCGCCAATAGAGGACGACGACCGCCAGGATCGCGCCCAGTTGGATGACGATGTTGAACATCTGCCACCGTGCGTCGTCATAGCCGAGCAGCGCGCCCGCCAGGATCAGGTGGCCGGTGGACGATACCGGCAGGAATTCGGTGACCCCCTCGACAATGCCGAGGATGATGGCGGCTATCAGATCGTTCACGCGAGTCCCCAAAAAATAAGCCCCGCCGCCATAGGGCGACGGGGCGATGAGCGAAACGGCAAAGACGGCGAGACCGGGACGGTTCAGGCCGCCAGAGTCTCCGTCCGTCGTCCGAAACGCCCCGCCTTGCGGAACCGCACCAGATAGTCGGGTGCGACCGCCGCCAGCGGTGCGGGCGTCACGCCCAGTTCGGCCAGACCCGGCGCACCGGCGGCGACGACATTGTCCTGTTGCAGCATCAGCCACTGGTCCCGGCTGATCGGCGAGCCCGGCAGGCGGGCCAGCAGCGCACCGGCAAAGTCCGGCAGCTCGACGAAATTCGGCTTGCGACCCAGCGTCTTGGCGATCCAGCGGACCAGTTCGCCCATCGAAATCACGTCCGGCCCGCCCAACTCATAGGTGCGGCCGCCATGTGCTTCGGGATCGCGCAACGCGGCCGCCACCGCCTCGCCCACGTCCCCGGCGAAGACCGGCTGGAACTTCACACCCGCGCGCAGGATCGGGACGATCGGGGCCGACACCATGCCGGCGAACCGGTTCACGAACTGATCCTCGCGGCCGAACACGATCGAGGGGCGAAGGATGGTCGCGTCCGGGAAAGCCTGACGCACCGCCGCCTCGCCCTGCCCCTTGGAGCGGGCATAGGCCGCCGCGCCATTCTCGTCCGCGCCGATCGCCGAGACATGGACCAGCGCGCCGACACCGGCATGGCGGGCGGCTTCGGCGACCGCGCGCGCGCCATCGACATGGATACGCTGCATATTGCCGCCCATCACGCCGACCAGATTGACGACCGCATCCGCCCCCTCGACCGCGCGCGCCACCGTGTCCGGACGGGCGATATCGACCGCGACGAACTGGGTCTGGCCCAGGCCGCCCTGGGTGCGCAGGAAATAGGCCTGACGCGGATCGCGCTGCGCGATCCGCACCCGCGTTCCGTCACGCATCAACTCGCGTGCGACATAGCGGCCCAGAAAGCCCCCGCCGCCGATCAGCGTCACCAGCTTGTTCGTCATGCCCGTCCTTATTCGCCAGATTTTTCGTGCAACGCCCCTTTGCCCCGCAAAAAAGCCGTTGACAAGGATTCGAACCCTCCCCTAAAGGCGCGGGCCTACCCCGTGCCCAGATGGCGGAATTGGTAGACGCACCAGCTTCAGGTGCTGGCGATCGCAAGGTCGTGGAGGTTCGAGTCCTCTTCTGGGCACCATTTTCCCCTAAGGCTTAGAAAGCCTAGGGATTGGCGGAAATCCTAGGATTTTTACGAGCGTCTAGTACAAAGGTACGAGGACGACAGCCAATGTGTTCATACCTCCATCGCGCTCCTAACGGGGTCTATTATTTCCGCATGGGGATACCTGCGGACCTGCGCCCCTTCATGGCTGGCAAGCGGGAGATTAAGCGATCCCTAGGTCTCAAGGATCGGGAGGCAGCTAAAGCCCTCATCCCCGATATGACCAAGACGGCCCATGCTCTGCTCAAGCAAGCTGAGCGGGATAAGGCCGCTGCGGTCTCTGCCCCGGTCATTCCCCCTAAGCCTCCGTCCCAGATCGAGCGGGAGTGGAAGCGGTGGGAAGCTGACCAGCTACAGGCTGAGCTTGTGGCCGATGACCTGTTCGCATCTGACAGCGAGATAGAGCGGCTAGAGCCTGTCATGGACGCATTAGCAGCGGGGATAGAGACGGCCGCCTCCCCGGCTGACGTGGCTAGGGCTGGCAAATTGCTAGTCGGGCATGAGCGGGAGAATGCCGGGGCGCTGATCGCGTCCATGCAAGCTCGCTACGGAAAGCCTGCCCGCGCATCGGAAAGCCAAAATCAGGCCATCGACTACAAGGATCACGGTAAGGGCAAATACCTAGATACAGATATTCTCGACGGGTGGGCCGCTGAGCGTAAGCCGTCGCCCCGTGGCAAGGATGCCTACTGGCGGGATGCCAAGCTGTTCAATTCCATGATGGGCCGTAAGTCTGTCGAGCTAATCACCAAGGCCGATGTGATGGCCTACAAGCGCAAGCTGATAGCGGACCCTACCCGGTCACAGGTCAATGTACGGGACCGGCTGGCTTACCTGCGGACCCTGCTAGAGTGGGCAGCACAAGAGGATATCGTACCCGTCAACGTGGCCCGTGACGTTAAGATGGCTGTGACTGAGCGGGGAGAGAAGCGGAAAGACTTCTCCGTTGATGACCTTAATGCCCTGTTCGCTGGCCCGGTTCATGCCAAAGGCGAACGGCCCAAGGGCGGCTATGGTGAGGCTGTCTATTGGCTTCCCCTCCTAGCCCTGTTCATGGGTGCGCGCCGGGAAGAGATTGGACAGCTACGGGTGCAGGACGTGAAGCCCGTTGCCTACATAGACGATGACGACAAGCGGCAAGAGGTATGGTGTATCGACATTACAGATACGCCGGATGATGATGCCTTGCCTAATCAGATCAAGAATGAGGCGAGCAATAGGCTTGTGCCGCTCCATCCCAAGCTAATTGAGCTAGGGTTCATTGACTATGTGCAAAAGCTGCCAGATCAAGCGGGCCGTGTATTCCCCGGCTTGAAGGCCGTAGGCATTGGGAAAAAACTAACCGACAAGGTAGGCCAGTGGTTCAGCCGCTATAAGCAGGGTTGCGGGATTGAGGATAAGGCAAAGGTCTTTCACTCATTCCGCCATACATGGAAAACCCATGCCGTAGATGCCGGTATCCCTGAGCGGGTATGCCGACAGTTCCAAGGGCATGAAGGCAAAGACGCTGCGGACAAGTACGGGGCTGCTCCATCTATGCGGGTAATGGTAGCGGCCATTGCATCTTATCGGGTACCGGGGCTGGTAATTCCCGAGCCTCGCTAGGTGTCGCAAGCCGTGTTCGCCGTCCTATATCAGGTCAGCAAACGATGGAGAGACGAATGCCGACCAGTAAGGAAGTGACTGACTTCGCAATGCGTTGGGTGTCGGACAACATTGAGGTTGGCCCCTACGATCCCGGCGCACAGATTATCGACCAGCGTGTCCAAGAAATGATTGAAGCCGCTGAGCGGGAGGGCATCAGCGAGGACGACCTAGAGGAAAATCTGGGCGATCTATCGGATTACATCGGCGGGGCATTCGAGGATGCGACCGACAATGAGGTTGAGCGGCTGGCCAGCAAGGACGACTGATACAGCAGGCTGAAAGCCGACGATACAGATACCCGATCCTGCCCCAGCCAGCCCCCGTCAGGAGTCGATTGGATGCGGTCGGGTATCTGTATGCCGGGATCAGCTATCGCCTCTCAGTGACTCTTCTAGGCAGGATTTCAGGCATCCGGCCCGAGCGGTACGCCAGCCTCACGGCGGGCGGCTTCCCCGGTCGGGGTCACTCGGTATCCGGTGCCGGTCGCTGAATAGGCAATGTCTCCTACCGGGGTGCCATGCGAGCGGCGGGCAGCTTCCCCGGTCTGAGCTACCCGGATGCCGGTCGGGCTGCGGCTGGCCTGATAGGGATCATAGCCGGTCATGCTCTGCCCCACCTGAGGGCCGCTTGCGGGGGCCTGTGCAACGAGGCGGAAGCCGGTCGGGGTCTGTATCCACTGAGGGCCACTTGCCGCCTGAGCGGGCGCTGACGGGGCCTGAGCGGCAGGGCTGGGAAGGCCATTGAACCCGAACGAGCTATTGGCCGTCTGGCCCGGTGCCAGCGTGGCAGCATCGGGAACATCAGGGGTTTCCGCAAAGGCTTCGGACGTGCTGCCTAGCGCATCCTCAATAGTCCAATTGGCTGCATCAGCCTCCGTTACTTCGCCCTTACTGATAGCCAGCGCCTTAGCATCCTCAAGGATCATAGGGGCAAGGCCATCAAGGCAACTGTCATCGCCAGTGTTATTATATTCAGTCAGCGCCTTGTCATACAGCGCAACCGTAGCATCATCGCTATTGTGGATCAGATCAACGGCAAGATGCAACGTATTCCCCATAGCAGGGACACGGGCAATGAAGCCATCAATAGCATTCTTGTACGCGACATTGGCAGGATAGCCCTTGGCCAATTCAGCCGTAGCGGCTTGCTGTACAGTGCGGGGATTGTGACCGTGTACAGCGATCAGGGATAGAGCCGCCTTGACCTTGATGGCCTGACGGGGAGTTAGAGCGGTCATGTGGTTTCCTTGAAGGTATCGAGAATGTGGGGCTTTGCCGGTTTGGCGGCGGGGATCGGATCAACATCGCCTAAGGTCGGGATAGGCGGGATGATCCCCTTACGGATCGCGGCGGCGAGGTATTGGAAGGCAAACTTGCAATCATTGGCCCTGAGGTACGGACGGCCAGCAGCTTCCCAGAGCGCATGAATGTCCCCGGCCATACGGCGGGCTATGCCTTGGGCATCCTCAGGCAGGTCGTAGAGTGGCGGCGGGGCATTACTGGTCAGCTTGGGCCAGCCTGCCTCATGCTCTAGCGCCTGCCTTGTCAGCAGCACGGACAAGTTACCGGCTTCAACCGGGATGAATGCAGCGGCTAGGGCATCGTCAGCCCGCATCAGCCATGTAGAGACAGCGGTGTATTCGACGTGGGCTTTAACGGCATCGGCATAGGAGCCTGCCCGGTTCATCAGATCATCTAGGGTCGTAGGGATCAGGCGAACCTTGGGAATATAGTCAGACCGGGGACGGCTAGGCGCTTGCCCGCTGCCCCGATCATCCCAGCTATCGCCAGCCATTAGGCCGCTAGGGCGTTCGTGAAGTATCCCCGCTGCTTACCCTGCAAATACAGGGTGAAGGCTTCCCGTGGCTTACCCGGTGCCAGCGCCATAATGACGGCAGGGATAGCCTGAGGCTTCTTCGTTACGAGATAGTCAAAGGCATCATCGTCAAGGGCAGAGAAGCCGTTGCATTCATGCTCTTTGGGGATGCTGGCGTTAGCCGTGATATCCCATGTATCCCGCATGTACTTGATGAGGAAGCCGGTGGTATTCAGGTTGTCACCGGGCTTCACTTCAACGCGGATATCGGAGAAGCGGCTAAGCCGTAGGTCGCGGGCCTCTACCTGTTCATCAGCGAGGGCGGTAGCGAACCTATCCTTGGCATCCTTCAATGCCCTGTCGATCTCATTGGCCTTATCGATGGCGGGCTTGCCAAGGATATCAATGTAGTTGTTGACCCTGAGCAATTCGGCACTGAGATTTTCAATCTCAATGGCGATAGCAGCAAGGTTGTCTTTGTTGGTCATGCTAGTTTCCTGTTTCTATTAGGGTGTGATTAGAGCTTGGGAGCAAAGGCGCCGATGCCTAACTTCTCATCGCGATAGGTACGGTTAGTCCCGGTATCTGCATCAGCAGCGGCCATGAGCTTGGCGATAGACGGACGGCCAGCAGGCTTACGCTCTGCATAGTCGGGGAGCGGAATATTCAGCACGTCTAGGGCAAGGCGGAAGCCGCTACGGATACGGCCATCCACTCCCTCGACATGATGAGCAACGCGCGGATCATAGAGGCGACTAAGGTCAATAGACGTGGTGGTCATGGATAATCCTTCGATTTGATGGAGTAACTTTGTCAAAAGCTACAGACAGACACCCCGCTTACGGATAAGCAAACGGGAACGGGTATATTGCGAATAGGAAATGGGTGGCCTGCCAGCTACCAACGAGGGCAATGCAATAGCTGACAGGCCATAGCAGCGGCATTCATCACGGGCGCAACTCGACGGACTTGGATTTGTCACCGGGTATGATGAATACGGATGCTATTAGGAGAGGATGGCAGTCATTCCTCAGATAGGCTCAGGCTGACGTATAGCGATCACCTGAACAGGAAACAGGTAACAACTAATCTGAGCCTATCGGAAGAATGAGATTGTGCATTGGGAATACGGATGCAGGCCGTAGAGTAGGATATACCTATACTAGCATGATCCTAGATTAGATATATTAAGCTGTATCTATCGGTTCCCCCCTACCCCCCAAGGCTACCAAGATGGAGCCTACCCACAATGCAGGTATGAGGATAATCGACTACATAGGTAATGGCCGAATGCCATAGCTACAGTCAGTGGGAAGCTGATACAGCCGCATGATCCTGAGTTAGATTATACGTCGCTTGTAGAGCTATCGGTTCCGATATCCGTATGTAGCCTATAGAAGACGGCATACCCCTCGCTTGCGCTTGCCATTGCTGGCCGTGGATATCTACAGTTAAGCACTGTCAGGCTTGCTCCGGCTAAACGGACACTGGCGATGATGAATGGTGTCTATTGGGAAACGGTACTGAATTAGGGTCGGCAATTATCGAGGCTTAGCCTCAGGTTTGTGCCGGGACAATTCTTAGGGATGTGCTCGACTTTTATACGCCGAGGTTTCCCATTGCAAGACGGTCCCGAAATGGTGGAGCGGATTACCCGACACCAGAATAAGCCCCGTACAGCGCCGCCACGGTATCCCGGCTAGGTCGATACCCTGAGCTTCCCATATCGACTCCTGTGGCCGTCTCTAGGCGAATACGAGGGCATCCCCGCCGCCTTTCCGGTATCAAGCCGGAGAGTGCAGCCGCATCAGGTCACTGACGGACTGAGCCGCCCACTTCCCGCCCCGCGCTGTGATGATCCCACGGGCATTTAGCTCCCCGGCGATAGCCCTGAGGCTGGTATGCCCATCGGCCTTGATCGCCTCAATGATCGGGGCAACATCGGCAGCGAACGCCAGAGCCTTGGCCTTGATCGCATCGACAGCGGCACCGTTGCCCTTCCTCTCCCCGAACGCCTTAGCGCCCATTGGATTGCCTAGCTTGGTGCCACGGGCCTTAGCAGCGGCAAGGGCTTCCTTGGTCCGCTTACTGATCGCTTTGCGTTCGGCCTGGGCCATTGCTGCCATGATGTGAATGGTAAGCTCGTTAGCCTCAGGCATATCAGCGGCGATGAACCTAGTACCGGCATCCTGTAGCTGAGCGAGGAAGGCGAGGTTACGGCTAAGCCGATCCAGCTTGGCAATGACCAGCGTTGCCCCTGTCACCTTCGCATGATGCAGGGCCTTGGTAAGCTCAGGCCGGTCATCCCGCTTGCCGCTCTCTACCTCGACGTATTCGCCAAGGGGCTGGCAATCCCGTGATGCACAGAAGGCAGCGATAGCCGCTTGCTGGGCCTCTAGCCCCAAGCCGCTACGGCCCTGCTTGGCAGTCGATACACGGTAGTAGGTGACGGTCCGCATGGCATGATCCCTGTTGCCAAGCCTAGGTAGGACCGTTGTCCATAATTGTCAAACGCTCGTTTGGTTATTCTGGACAGCGCCGATCCAGCCATGATCCTGCTACTGTGACACGCCATGCAGGGATGGAGAACCACGCACGATAATGCAGGTCGGGCAGGCGTGTCATAATCGTGGGACCGGGCAGGCCGGGTACACGGGGGAAAAGCCGCTCCCTCCGCTTTGATCTACCCCCTCCCATATCTCTATCAAAAATAGGTCGTAGCCAGTACGCTAAGTGACATGGCTATTTGCTTTGTCGCATTTACAGAAACGGGCCTAGCTGATGTCCGCGTCGGATATGACGGAAAGGTTGTTATCTGTGCGCGCACCGACCCCGAGGCTAAGTCATTAGCCTTCAACGGTATGGCGTGGAAAGTCGAAGACGCGCCGCCCTTCGAGCACAACGAAAGCGTACTCATCGCGCACCACGACAACGTTATTGGCGGAACTCCGCCTGAGCGCGGACCTATATACCACTATACCAGCCTCGGTAACGCTACCCAGATACTGGAAGGGCAATTCTTAAACATGTCGCCATTCGCGGGAGCGAACGATGATAGGGAGCGGCAGCAATGGTTCTTCGATGTAGCCTGCAAGGATGACACTGCGCCGCCTTTGACACCAATTACGGTTAGCGCCGAAATGAGTAGGGCGCTGAAAGACGCATGGTCATTCGTGTGCTTCTCTCATGATCGAGTTAGCTGGGCCGATGTGGTTGAGGATAAAACTAGAGAGAATGATGGCTGGAAGCAGCCCAGCATGTGGGCACACTATGCCAAAAGGCATCGACGAATTGGCGAGTTAACCGAAACTGGTGCAGTATTAGCATTTGACCGCCGAGCAATACTGTCCCAACTCGCTAATAAATATAATAGTCCGATCATAATGGGGAATATTATTTATTATGATGAAGGCGATGATCATAATGTGCGCGATGGGTTTATAGTCGACTATGAGCAATACAATGCCTTAGGCATAGGTCAGTATGCAGGAACGCATTTACTCCATCACTGGAAGAGCCTGTTTCTAACTAAGTACACCGGCTGGTCGTATGAGGCAGAGACAAGGTTGATGATTAACACTCCCTATGGAGAAGAGCGGACTGCTCCCATCGACCGCTCATTGCGGGAGGTGATGTTAGGTGAGGGAGCAACCAAAGAAGAAATCGCCCAGATCAAGGAGGCGGTATCTCGCTTCCCCGATGGTGACAGGATCATGATTACGGCTGTCCGCTGGCGGAACGGCTTACCTGTACGGGTTCCGATAGCTACGTGAGGCTTGCCCCATCTAGTACAAAGGCCTAATACAACCGTCCCGACGCTCTTTCAGAAAACCGCAGAAATCCGCCATTTTTGGTGCCAACCGTAAAATCCTCTTCTGGGCACCACTTTCCAACATTGGTGGAAAATGTGAGGCGGCTGTCGAAAGACGGCCGCCGACACGTGCTTGTCACGTTGCTTTCGGGCGACGGGCCGAATTCGGTACCGATGTTTCTGCCCCCCGGACCGGGCGACGATCGGGGCAACAATATGCTTGCCAATATTCCCCCCTTTGCGGATGACCGACCCGACAGCCGCAAGACAGGTTGGGTGACGGGGCGAAAGCGACGATGGTCCTGATCAAGACGGGATTGATCTATTTCGATCAGGCGATCCGCCAGGGATCGATCCGCAAGGCGGCGGAATCGCTCAACATCGCCTCGTCGGCGGTCAATCGCCAGCTGTTACAGCTGGAGGACGAGCTTCAGGTGCAGTTGTTCGTCCGTATGCCGCGCGGCATTCGCCCGACGGCGGCGGGCGAGGCGCTGCTCGGCTATATCCGGCGCTGGAAGCGCGAGAGCGTCGCGCTGCGTCACGAAATGCTGCGTCTGCGCGGCGGGGAGCGGGGGCTGATCCGCATCGCCGCCGCCGAAAGCCTGGCGGACCAGCTCGTCCCCCGCGCCATCGCCCGCCACCAGGAACGCTTTCCCCTGATCGAATTCTCGCTGTTGGCCGGGGACAATCACCGGGTAAAGGCGGAATTGCTGGCCAAGGAAGCGGACGTCATCTGCGCGTTCGACCTGACCGGCACCCCGCGCACCGCCACCGTCGCGCATGTCCAGACGCCGATCGGCGTCATCGTGCCGCCGGGCCACCCGCTGGCCGCGCTGGACCGGGTGACGCTCGCCGACTGTATCCCGCATCCGGTGGTGACGCCGAACGACGACTGGCTGAAGCAGAGCGTCCTCCACGACCTGTTCGACGCCAGCGACGTGCCGCTGAAGCGCGTCGCCACGGTCGAGCGGATCGACACGCTGAAGAACCTGGTTCGCGCGGGTATCGGCATCGCCTTCCTCTCGCGCATCGGGCTGGAGCGCGAGCTGGCGGCGGGCGATCTGTGCTGGGTGCCGCTGGCCGAGGGGATCGTCCGCCCCGCCAGCGTCTCGATGCTGCTGCAACGCGGGCGGGTGCTGCCCATCTATCTCAGCAGCTTCGTCGATATCCTGAAGGAGGAGTTCGCGGTACTGGGCGAATGACCGCCTATGCCGCCGCGCTCACCGCCACGGGCTCGGCCTCCGCCGCATCGGCCAGCCGCCGGGCGAGGAAGGCGCAGGCGATCAGTTGCAACTGGTGGAAGACCATGACCGGCAGCAGGACGATGCCGACCTGCGCGGGCGGGAACAGCACGCCCGCCATCGGTACACCGGTCGCCAGGCTCTTCTTCGAGCCGCAGAAGCGCATAACGACCGCATCCGCCGGGGCCAGCTTCATCGCGCGCGCCGTCACCCCAGTCAACATCAGCACCACCGCCAGCAGCAGCGCGCACCAGCCCACCAGCTCGGCCAGCTCCGCCGCACCGACCCGCGACCACAGCCCCTCGCTCACTGCCGCGCCGAACGCGGTATAGACGACCAGCAGGATCGACCCGCGATCCAGCGTGGTGACCAGCCGCTTGCGCGCCGCGATCCACCCGCCGATCCAGGGGCGCAGCATATGCCCCGCCGCGAAGGGCACCAGCAATTGCAGGACGATGGTGCGCACCGACTCGAACGACAGCGCGACGCCTCCCGTGCCGGGCAGCAGCAAAGCGGCCAGCGCGGGCGTGACGGCGATGCCCAGCAGGTTGGACAGCGACGCGCTGCACACCGCCGCCGCGACATTGCCGCGCGCGATGGCGGTGAAGGCGATCGAGGACTGCACCGTCGAGGGCAACAGGGTCAGGAACAGCAATCCGGTCGCCAGGTTCGGCGCGGCCAGCCCGCCGATGGCTAGGCCGAGCAGCGGGAAGATCACGAAGCTGGTCGCGAGAATCGCCGCATGCAGCCGCCAGTGCCGCGCCCCCGCCAGCAGCGCGCTGCGCGACAGTTTGGCACCGTGCACGAAGAACAAGGCGACGATGGCGGTATCGGCAACGATGTCGAAGAAGGGAACGCCCACCCCGCGTGGCGGCAGCAAGGTCGCGATCAGCACCGTCGCCAACAGCATCAGCACATAGGGTTCGATGGTCGCGAGCAGTCGGCGGATCATCGCGTCACTCCGGTACGAGACATGGCGCTTAGCTCCCCCGATAGGTGGAATAGCTGTAGGGCGAGACGAGCAGCGGCACATGATAATGCCCGCCCGCCCCGGCGATCCCGAAGTCGATCGTCACCCGGTCGAGGAAAGGGGGATCGGCCAGCGCGACCCCGATGCCACGGAAATAATCCGCGACGGCGAAGCGCAGCGCATAACGCCCCGGCGACAGACTCAGCGTCGCCAGTTCCGGGCAGCGCCCATCCGCATTGGTCGCTCCCTCGAACAGCCGCGCCCCCTCCCCGTCGAGCAGGGTGACGACGATCCCCGCCGCCGGGCCGCCGCGCACCGTGTCGAGGACATGGGTGGACAGGGTCGCGCTCATGCCGCCGCCTCGCGGCGCGGCCAGGAACCGATAAATTCGGGCTCGTCATAGTCGAGATAGGCCGCCATCATCGCGTCGCGGTCGTCGACGAACAACTGGTCGGCCACCCCCGCGACCAGCCGGGGCAGCGCGTGGCGAAGCCCCGACAGTGCCGAGGCCGACAGGCCCAGGCTGATCAGCCCCGAATAGTTGAACGCGAACAACCCGTGCAACGCCGCCGCATGGGTAGGCTCGCGCGGCAGGAACTGGAAATTCGGGCCCAGATAGGGATGCGCATCGATCAGCGGGTTGGCCCCTTCTACGGGGCGATAGCGGTCGGACCAGCGCGCGATTCCGTCCGCGACCAGCGCCAGCTCGGGCCGCAGGGCCGGATCGGTGACGAGGCCGGTGGACAGGACAAGGAAGTCGAACGTCTCGATCCCGCGCGGGGTCGTCACCGCCACCCCCTCGCCACTCTCCGCCACGTCGAGCCAGGGCGTGCCGAGATGCAGGCGGAAGCCCGGCAGCGCCGAGGCGCGGTCGAAGGTGTCGTTGGTCGGCGGCTGGCTGCGGTCGAAAAAGGCGACCATCATCCGGTATTTGGCGTCATCGTCCAGCGCCGCGAAGCGACCGACGATGCCGCTGCGCTCCATATGCCGGATCGGGTTGACGCGCGGCAGCGCCGGGCGGCGAACGAAGACATGCGCCTCCGCCACCCCGGCGGACAGCGCGGCATGGGCATTGTCGAACGCCGATGCCCCTGCCCCCAGCAGCGCGATCCGCTTGCCCGCCAGCGCGGCATAGTCGATCGCCGCGGAGGTATGCGCATAACGCGTTGGGGCGAGGCGATCGCGCACCATCGCGGGGACATGCCAGTGGCCGCCCCCCTGGATGCCGGTCGCCAGCACCACCTTGCGCGCCAGCAGCGGTGCATCGCCCGCCAGATGGACCCGGAACCGCCCGCCGAGCGGCTCAATCAGCGTCACCCGCGCCTCGTTGCGCACCGGTAGGTTCAGCACCGCGCGATACCAGCGCAGATAGGCCATCCAGTCGCGCCGGGGGATCTTGTCCAGTGCCTCCCACCCCTCCGGCCCATGCTGCGCCTCCCAAAAGGCGCGGAAGGTCAGCGAGGGGATGCCCATGTCGATGGCGGTCAGATGCTTGGGCGTGCGCAGCGTCATCATCCGCGCATAGGTGTCCCACGGCCCCTCATAGCCCGCCGGATTCTCGTCCAGCACCAGTATGTCGGACACCCGCTCGCGCATCAGGCCAAAGGCCGCGCCCAGCCCGCTCTGCCCGCCGCCGACGATGATGACGTCATGGACATGCCCCTCCGCATCGCTTTGCGGCCGGGTCCAGGCGGGGCCGCCATGCGCCAGGCGTTCGAGATCGGTCGCGACCTGCTGCGCCAAAGCGGCCAGGCCGATGGGATGGGTCATGACAGGGTCTCCAGCCGCAGGCGGACGATATGGCCGATCTCGGCCAGGGCGGTGGCGATCTCCGTCTCGCGGTCATGCTCCAGCCGCTCGGCCATCGCGCGCAGGATGCCCGCCCGGTCGGTCAGCCGGACGCAGATGATGAAGGGAAAGCCGAACCGCTCGCGATAGGCGGCGTTGAGCGCATGGAACCGCTCGAACTCCTCTGGGGTCATGCGGTCGAGCCCGGCGGACGCCTGTTCGCTCCGCGATTCGGCGGTCAGCGTGCCCGCGATGGCGGCGCGCCCGGCCAGCTCGGGATGGGCGCGGATCACCGACAGGCGTTCCTCGGGCGTGGCGTCGTCCAGCACCGCCATGATTCCTGCCGCCAGGTCGGGAAAGGGCCGCCGCGTCGCCGCGCGTTCCACCACCCAGGGCGAATGCTCGACCACGCTGGCATAGCGGGCGACGAAGGCCGCGTCCGACAGGCTGTTGAAATCGGTCATGACCCGTTCCCCTCGATGGAGACATGCGCGGCCACGACCTTCCACCCATCGGCGAAGCGGACCCATGTCTGGCTCTGTCGCCCGCGCCTTGGGTCGCCTTCGCGGAAGAACTCGGCATTGGCGGTGGCATGGTCGCGGCCGAAACTGTGGATCGCGACCTGGCCCAGCCGACGCTGCGGCGATCCGCCGCGCCCCTTTCGGAATTCGCGAATGGCCTCCGCGCCGTACAGCACCTCCCCCACGCCATAGCGGATGGTGCTGAGGTGATCGTGGAACAGCCGGTCCATGGCGGGCACGTCATCGGCCATCAGCGCGGCCTCATAGGCCAGGAAGGCGGCCGTCACCTCGGCCACAACCTCGGGATCGTCGATTGTCATGCGGGGTGCACCTGTTGCCAGTGTCGGGCGATATCGATGCGGCGCGCGATCCAGGCGTCGCCGCTGGCGATCACATGGTCGACGAAGCGGGCCAGCGCCGCCGCTCGGGCCGGCCGACCCGCGACGCGCCCGTGCAGCCCGATGGACATCATCCGCCCGCCCTCGGCGCGCAACTGCTCGAAGGTATCGCGCAAATAGCGGAAAAAGGGCTCGCCATCGGCAAAGCCGTTATAGGCGACGAACTTCATGTCATTGGCGTCGAGCGTATAGGGCACGATCAGCTGCGCCCGCCCGCCATTGGCCCCGGCATGGCGACGATCCCAATAGGGCAGGTCGTCGGCATAGCTGTCCGCATCATAGACGAACCCGCCCTCGGCGGCGACCAGCGCGGCGGTCGCGGGCGAGGTCCGTCCCTGATACCAGCCGAGCGGCCGTGTGCCGGTCAGCCTAGTGTGCAGCGCGATCGCCTCCGCGATATGTGCGCGCTCCACCTCGGGCGGGACATATTGGTAATCGATCCAGCGATAGCCGTGGCTGGCGATCTCCCAATCGGCGGACAGCATGGCATCGACCGTCGCCGGATTGGCGGCCATGGCGGTGGCGACCGCAAAGGCCGTGACGGGTACCTGCCGCTCGGCGAACAGGCGATGCAGACGCCAGAAGCCGGCCCGCGCGCCATATTCGTACAGGCTTTCCATCGCCATGGCGCGCGCCGGATGGCTGGCCGCGCCAACCATCTCCGACAGGAACGCCTCGGACCCGGCATCGCCGTTCAGGACGCAATTCTCCGCCCCCTCCTCGACATTGACGACGAACTGCACCGCGACGCGCGCACCACCGGGCCAGCGGGGATCGGGTGGTGTCGCGCCGTATCCGATCAGGTCACGCGCGGCGCTCATGCGGCATAGCTTTCCAGCGCGGCGTCGACCCCGGCCCCGGCAGGCAGCGCCAGCCCCTCGGCGCGCAACACCGCCTCCAGCGCGGCGAGGGTCAGCAGCACCTTATGCTTCATGGCGTTGTACCCCATCGCGCCGATCCGCCACATCCGACCCTGGAGCGGGCCGAAGGCGGTGCCGATCTCGATCTCGAAATCCTGACGCATCCGGGCGCGCACCCGCTCGCCGTTCACGCCTTGCGGGATCAGGATGCCGGTGACGTTGGTCATGCGGAAACGGTCGTCGCCGAACACCTCCAGCCCCAGCGCCCGTGCGCCCGCCACCACCGCCCGACCCGCCGCCGCATGGCGCGCGAACCGCGCCTCCAGCCCCTCGCCCAGCGCGATCCGGGCGCATTCGCGCGCGCCGTAGAGCATGGTCGTCGCCTCGGTATGGTGGTTCAGCCGCTTCTCCGACCAATAATCCATGATCATGGCGAGATCGAAATAGTTGGAGCCGATCCGCACGCCGCCCGCATCGACCAGGTCGTCGCGGCGAATGCCCTTTTCGACATGGCGACGGCTGAGGATATGCTCGGCGGCGCGGGGCGAGACGGTGATCGGCGCCGATCCCGACGGGCCGCCCAGGCATTTCTGCAAGCCGCCGGTCACGATGTCCGCGCCCCAGCGGTCGGTCGCGATTGCCATGCCCCCGATGGTCGCGGTCGCATCGACATAGAGATACGCCCCCGCCGCACGGACCAACGCCCCCACCCCGTCGAGCGGCTGCGCCATGGTGGTCGAAGTATCGCCATGGACGCAGGCGACGACCATCGGCTCGGTACGCGCAATGGCCTCGGCGATGGCGTCGAGCGGCACCGTCTGCCCCCAGGGCACCGACAGCCGCTCGACCCGCGCGCCGATCCGCTCGCCGATTTCCTGCAAGAGCAGCCCGAAGCGGCCGAAATCGACCACCAGCAACCGGTCGCCGGGCGCGAGCAGCGACACCAAGGACGCCTCGATGGCGGCGCGCGCGGTGCCGTCGACCAGGAAGGTCCAGTGATTGTCGGTGCCGAACACCGGGCGGTACAGCGCCATCACCTGGTTCATGTAGCCGGTCATTTCCGGATCGAACTGGCCGAGCAGATCGGCGCTCATCGCGCGCAGCACACGCGGATGGGCATTGACCGGCCCCGGCCCCATCAACAGGCGCTGCGGCGGGTCGATCTCGCCGAAAAGGTCAGGCGTCACGATAATTGTCTCCCAAAAGTGCGATGAAGCCGCGCATCGCGGCCAGGGCGGCATCGGCATCCGCCGGATCGACATGCTCGGCCGGATGATGGCTGATCCCTCCGGCGCAGCGCAGGAACAGCATCGCGACGGGGCCAAGCGCCGCCATCGCCATCGCGTCATGCCCCGCCCCCGACATCAGCCGCCGGGCAGGCTGCCCGGTCGCCCGGATCGCGGCGTCGAGCAGGTCCATCAGTCGCGGATCGCACGGGGTGGGGGGCAGGTCGTGGATCGTCGCGACGGTGAGCGCGACGTCCCGGTCGCGGGCAATGGCCTGCATCGCCTCGCCGATGGCGGCGGCGGCCCGGTCGCGCCGTTCGGTGGTCCCGGCGCGGATGTCGACGGTGAAGCGCACCTCGCCCGCGATCACATTCGCCGCGCCCGGCGCGACCGCCATGCGCCCGACCGTCGCCACCAGTTCGGACTTGTCGGCGCGCGCGATGTCCTCGATGGCCGCGACCATGCGGGCGCTAGCGGCGAGCGCATCGCGGCGGAGCGGCATCGTCACCGTCCCGGCATGGCCCGCGACGCCCGTCACCGTCACCTCCAGCCGCAGCTGCGCGGCGATACCGGTGACGGTGCCCAGCGTCAGCCCCTCGGCCTCCAGCACCGGGCCCTGCTCGATATGCGCCTCCAGATAAGCAAGCATGGTGCCCGGCGCGCGGGCGGCGGTGGCGAGCGCCCCCGCCCGGCTTCCGAACTCACGCAGCGCGGCATCGACACTGACCCCTTCCGCATCGGCCATATCGGCTGCACCGGGCGACAATGTGCCCGCGACTGCGCGACTGCCCAGCATCGCGGCGGGGAAGCGCGAGCCCTCCTCGTCGCCGAAGCCGATGACCTCGATGGCGAAGGGCAGATGGCGTCCCTCGGCGTGAAGCGCGGCGACACATTCGATGCCGAGCATCACGCCCAACGGCCCGTCATAGGCCCCGGCATCGCGGACGCTGTCCAGATGGCTGCCGATCACCAGCGCAGGGGCGTCGGGGCGTTGCCCCTCATAGCGGCCGATCAGGTTGATCGCGGCGTCACGGCGGACCGTCATGCCCGCCTCTTCCATCCACGCACCCACTCGCTCGATCGTCGCGCGATAGGCCGGGGTCAGCCAGCCGCGAAACAGCCGGTCGGGCGAGTCGCTATAGGGCGCGCGCGACAGTTCCAGACAGCGGGCCGCCGCGCGGGCCCCGGATGCGGTCACCATGTCGCCACCATCCCGTCGCTGCGCGGATCGGTCGCCCCTTCGATCAGGCCGCCCGGATGGCGCAGGATCGCCCCCGCATGGCCCATCATCGACGACCACCCGGGCACGGTCTCGACCGCATGGCCCGCCGCACGCAGTTGCTCGTACAGGGCCGGGTCGAATCCCGCCTCGATCTTCAGCGTCGTGCTCTGTTCGCCCCAGGTCCGCCCGAGCAGCCAGCGCGGCGCGTCCACCGCCGCCTGCAAGGGCTGGCCAAAGACAGCATGGCGGGTGAAGATCGCCGCC
>JAAIGG010247216.1_pt1 | contig 26526 bp, 21 predicted proteins | sample 6487391 | NCBI WGS metagenome assembly JAAIGG01 (sample SAMN13974130, study PRJNA590717) | phyllosphere metagenome | biome: asymptomatic weeds; feature: pooled weeds collected from a community garden; material: weeds; isolation source: pooled asymptomatic leaves from various weed species from...
GACGAAGGCCGGCACGACGAGCAGGGCTGCGGCCTGGACCGGCGCCATCACCAGGCTCAGGAGCCCCATGGCGACGGGCGGCAAGCCGAGCCCGACCATGCCTTTGACGAAGCCGGCGAGCAGGAAGGCCGAGGCGGCCACGGCGAGGGGAAGCGGTTCGAGGGTGAAGGACATCGCGGGTCCGGCGGTCGGGGCGGAGCGGATCAGTCGTGGAGCAGCATGTCGCGGAGGGCCGCCTGCCGCTCGGTCTCCTCCGCGGTCTTCGGCACGGAAGCCGGTCCGCTCGCCGGTGCCGGAGGCCGGAGGATCACCGCGGGCCCGATGCTTCGCCCGGACGGTTCAGCCTCGGATCGGGCGATCACGGTCAGGGCGGTGAGCCCCGCCAGGAGGAGGGTCGCGGTCTCGAGCAGGGTCTCGCTCGCGCGGCTCGTGGTGCGTGCGTGCTGTGCCATGCGCCGAGTGTGACAGGCCCCGGCCGCGCGACAATGCGGAAGTGGCCGGCCCTGGCCTTCGGCTGAACCGAAGGCCTTGCGCAGCCCCCCGTCCCCGCCGACGATCGCGCCATGCGCTTCGACCTGACCGATCTTCGCCTGTTCCTGCACGTCGCGGAAGCCGAGAGCATCACCCGCGGCGCCGAGCGGGCGGGGCTGGCGCTGGCCTCGGCGAGCGAGCGCATCCGCGGCATGGAGCAGGCGGGCGGCGTGCCGCTGCTGGAGCGCCACCCCCGCGGCGTGCGGCCGACGCCGGCCGGGCTCGCGGTGATGCACCATGCGCGGCTGGTGCTCGGCCAGCTCGAACAGATGCGCGGCGAACTCGGGCAGTACGCCCGCGGCCTGCGCGGCCATGTCCGGCTGCTGTCGATCACGGCGGCGGTGGCCGCCTTCCTGCCCGACGCTCTGTCCGGCTTCCTCACCGCGCATCCGACCATCGACATCGACCTGGAGGAGCGCACCAGCCGCGAGACCGTCGATGCCCTCGCCGGAGGGCTCGCCGATATCGGCATCGTCGCCGACACCGCCGATCTCGGGGCGCTCGAAACCCTGCCGCTCTATCTCGACCGGATCGTCCTCGCCGTGCCGGCCGACCATGCCCTGGCGCAGCGCGACGGCGTGGCCTTCCGGGAAGTGCTCGACGAACCCCTGGTCGGGCTCAGCCACGGCCGGGCGCTGCAGGCGCATCTGGCGACCCACGCGGCCCGCGCCGGCCGGCCGTTCAAGCTCCGGGTGCGCCTCAACGGGCTCGACGCGGTCTGCCGCATGGTCGAGCGGGGCGTCGGCGTGGCGATCGTGCCCGAGCCGGCGGCCCGCCGCGCGGCCGAGACGCTGGCGATCCGGGTGGTTCCGATCGACGAGCCCTGGGCCCTGCGCCGCCTGCGGCTCTGCGCCCGCCGCTTCGCGGACCTGCCGCCCCACGCCCGGCAGCTCGTGCAGCACCTCGTCGAGCACTTGCAGGTGGACCCGCCGTAGGGGACCCGCATTCAGAAGGATGACTGTTTGGGAAACGCTGGCTGGGGGACCTGGATTCTCAGCCATACGCAAAAGAGTGCGACGGCAAGGGCTTAGGCCCTCGATCGCCCGCCTCAGGCAGGGTTCGGACCTGCACAATGGACCATCCCTATGGAGTTGGGTCAACGGCGTAGTTCGGGTGCTTCACAGTCTGACCCGGCCCGATCGCGAACCGACACCGAATCGTGCGATCCCGCCCGCGATCCGAGCGCGCCGCAACTATGCGCCAGTAGCAGAACCTAAAGGCTTTCCGGAAAGCGGACATCGATGGTCGAGCAAACGAGGGTTTGCTTGACACGCCGAGCGCGCGGGCTTCCTCAGTGCCATGCATCGCGTATGCCGTCGCAAAATCTCGGAAGCGAAACTCACCTCACAGCGGATTTCGAAACAGGCTGATGCCAACAACATTTCCAGTCCGTCGGTGCGCTGAAGGTCCTTTCGGGATAGCGCCTCACTTGGTTGATCGCTAAGGCTTATCTCCGGAAGCGTGGGAGCGGGCGGAGGCTCGGCCACGGCTGGTCACCGGGGGGAGAATGCCGACACACGTCATGATGATGAGCTCGAAGCTGGTATGAGCTTACGGGCGCTTCCCACAGATCCGCACTTAGCCACCTCGACCAGCAAACTGCTGGATTGTTTCTACGTGCCCGCGCTCAAGCAGGCGGTCGTCTATGATCGCGGCGTCGGCTTCTTCACCTCGCATTGGCTGAGACTGGCTGCATCGGGTCTCGCGGGCCTCGCAGCGAATGGCGGCCGCGCGCGAATCATCGCGAGTCCCATGCTCGATCGTAACGACTGCGTGGCGCTTTCGCATGGTGTGGAAGCGCAGACCGATCCGTTGCTCAAGGATGCGCTCGACGTAGCTATCTCCGATCTTGAACAAGATCTGACCACCGACACGCTCGCGGCGCTCGCCTGGATGGTCGCTGAAGGGCTACTCGATTTCCGCATCGCCATCCCGACCGCTGATCTTGATGGCGACTTTCATGACAAATTCGGGATCATGCGCGATGGCGAAGGCAACGCTATAGCCTTCCACGGTTCTCCTAACGACAGCGCGCAGGCTTTCCGAAATTATGAGTCGATCAGCATCTATTATTCGTGGGTCGATCGGCGCGAGGCGAGCCGGGTCGCCGCTGAGTCTGCGCGCTTCGACCTGCTGTGGTCGAATGGCGATCTTAATCTGCGCGTCTATCCGCTTCCAGATGCGGTCAAGCGGAACCTGATCGCCTTTACGACGCGTCTGCCACGCCCCTACAAACCACCGAAGCACGAAGAGCAGAGCGATCGCTGGATCCACCAAAAGCAGGCGGCTGCCGCCTTCCTTAAGGACCGTCGCGGCATTCTCGAAATGGCGACCGGGACGGGCAAGACGCGAACCGCGCTGTCCATTCTCAACGAGCTTGGCGAGCGTGGGCTCGTCACTACAACGGTCGTGTCGGCTTACGGGACTGACCTCCTCGATCAATGGTACAGGGAGTTGGTGAAGCACAGTGACCTACCTGTCTACCGGGCTTACGAGCAGCATCGCGAGGCTCAAGCTTTCCTGAATTCTCCGCGCGGTGCAGTACTATTAAGTACGCGGACTAAACTCGCTGAGGTTCTCCGTCGCCTAGACTCTGCCGTTTTCGCCAAAGCTCTGCTCATATGCGATGAGGTGCATGGCATGGGCTCGCCGGCTCTGGTCACCGCGCTTAAAGGCAAGCTGCAGCCTTTCGCCTATCGTCTAGGCCTCAGCGCCACCCCCGAGCGTACCTACGACACCGCTGGCAATCGCTTCATCGAAGAGGAAATCGGGCCGGTCATCTTCCGCTTTGATCTTGAGAAGGCCATCCAGCGCGGCATATTGTGCGAGTTCAATTACGTACCCCTGCCGTACGCGCTGTCCGACGACGACAAGGCCGCGGTACGCCAGGCGATCAAGCGCTATCACGCCAAGGCGCGCGCGGGCGAAGCCGCGCCGATTGAAGCGCTCTACCGCGACATCGCGCGGGTCAGGAAGCTCAGCCAGGAAAAGATCGCGCCGTTCGAGGCCTACGTTAAAGCCAACCCCTCGGTGCTTGAGCGGTGCATCATCTTCGTCGAGACCGCCGAATATGGCGCGCTGATCCAGCCGATCCTGATGCGCATGCGCATAGACTTCCACACCTATTACCAAGACGACGATCGTGGCGATCTGCGGCGCTTCGCCAAGGGCCAGCTTGATTGCCTGCTCACCTGTCACCGCATTTCGGAGGGAATCGATATTCAGTCGGTTAACAATATCGTCCTGTTCGCCTCGGCCCGGGCTCGGCTCGAAACCGTGCAGCGGCTAGGTCGCTGCCTACGGGTCGACCCCGCCAATCTAGACAAGCGCGCTCGGGTCGTGGACTTCATCGAGCATAAGCCCGACGACATCGACGATCCAACGGGCGAACTCGGCGCAGACGAAGAGCGCGAGGCGTGGTTTCTTGCGCTATCGTCGCTGCGACACGAGCAGGCAAGCGGCGCCGGGGTATCCGAGGAAGGGGCGAACGCGTGGAAGTAGATCCCGCCATTTCAGAAGCGATGGAGGCTGTGCTGGCGGGCCATCCAGACCAATCGGAGGCATTCCAGCGACGCTACCGTAATCTGGTCGAGCTCGTGCTCAGCGGGAATTATCAGGATGCTGATGTTCGGCGAGTCATGGAGCTGTTGAGCGTCAGCCTCGAGGTGGACGACTGATGGACGTCCGTCTCACCGGCTGGAAGGCCTCGAATCTCCGCGGCGGCCTGCGCGATCTGGAGATCGACCTCGGCGATGATCCTTGTCGCTGGACGCTAATCCAAATGCCCAACGGCACCGGCAAGACCACGATCATGGAGTTACTCCGGGCGACGTTGAACGGCGTCGAATTGCCGGCGAAGATTGTCCGCGAGCTGCGCGCGGACGATCATGTCGAGACAGGCTTCTTCGAGGCACGCCTCCTCGTTGATTCTAGATCCTATCGGCTCCAGCTCGACCTCGATTTTCGCGACGGCAGCGCGACGACCTGGACCGTACAGGAGCGCGAGCGGGGGGGCGGCCGCGAAGAAGGACGAAACCTCCCCCCTGATCTGCAGACGCTATTAAAGCCGACCTTGACTGAACTCTTCGTATTCAATGGGGAGCTTGCGACCGACATCATTGACTTATCGAAAAGCGCCGCGGCGCAGGCCATTCGCGCGCTCTATGGTCTTGACACGCTGGAGGTCCTCTCGCAGCGCGTGGACACCTTGGTCGAGCTCGAGCAGCGGCGCGCCGCCGCGATAACGAGCGCAAAAGAGCGCAAAGGCATCACGCAACTGCAAAACGCGTTCGATGAGGTCCGGCGGGCGGGCGAGCGGTTGGATCAGCAGCAACGGGCAGCCTCGGCCCGGCTGATCGAGGTCGAGCGCGAGCGTACGCGGCTGCACGAAGAGATACAGGCGCGGATGTCGGAGGATGCCGGCATCCGCGCCCAGATCCAGGCGCTCGACGAGCGGCAACAGGAAGTCGATGCGAACACAGGCGACCTCAGCGTGCAGGCGCTCGAAGCCTTGCGCCGGCCGGCCTATGTTCACCCAACCCTTCTCGCGCGACTCCAGAATCTCGGCGGTAAGCTTTATGAGCTCAAGCTGCCTGAGACAATTTCGCGCGAATTCTTCAACGAACTCGCCACCCAGGAACGTTGTGTGTGCGGTACCGCGATCGGTGAGCACGAGCGCCACGAAATCCTGACCGGTGCGCAACGCTATCTCGCGCAGGATCAGATTTCGGTCATCAATCAGATGAAGCTCGCGTTGCGTGAGAGCCAGGCTGACCCCGACGAGCTCGCAACTACTGTCACCTCGCTTCAGTCCCAGCTGAATGAGCGCCGTCGGATCAAAGCGGATCGCGACCGCCTCGCTTCAGAGAAGATCGCTGAGGGCGACGAAATCCTCAAGAAGCTGAATGAGGACCTTGCGGCGCTGACCACCGAGGTCACGACACTCGCCAACACCCTGGAGCGTCTGACCACCAAGGATCCAAGCCGTCAGCGTGCGCTGCGCCTGGCCTGGGAATCGAACCAGCCGCTGTGCGAGGTCGAGTTGAAGACGCGGGAAACGCGTCTCCAGACCGCCACGCGCACTCGCACGTTTGCTCTCCAAGGCGAGAAACTTAAAGCAATCGTGCTTGCAACCGGCAGGCGCGCCCTCGATATCCTGCGTGAGCGGGTGCGAACTTCGACCAACGACAAGCTCGCGCAGATTTTTTCGACCGAGAAGATCGAGGTCGCCAAGATCGGCGGCGGCCTCGAGCTACGTACGGTCGGGTTGGGCGCGAAGGGTGGCGCGAGTGAAGGCCAGAAGCTGGCCATCGCCTACGCCTTCCTGACGTCGCTTCTTGCCGATGCGCCCTATCGGTTGCCGTTCATTGTCGACAGCCCCGCGGTCTCGCTCGACACCGCCAACCGGCGCCAGGTCGGCGATCTCATTCCCGACTTCTTCAATCAGATGATCATGTTCGTGATCTCGAGCGAGCGCGAAGGCTTTGCCGAGGCCTTTTACGACCGGTTGAGCGATGTTCGCTACCTCACGGTGACGCCGAAGGGAGGTGGGACGGTCAATATCGCCGAAGGCCTCGATGCGTTCAAAGCCTTCCACGGTCGGTAAGGCTAAGCCATGAGCTTCACACTCCCGCAAAATGCTCGCACCTTCTTTGGCTTTGAGGGGCAGCGTGCTTTTGCGCGTTCACGAACGCCCAAGCGCGAGAGCGCGGTTCGGTTTTTAATGTTTGATGCCTTCTATTGCTGCATGCTGCTCGGGCTCGACCAAGCCAAGCTCGGCGAGGAAAGCCGTCTCGAACCGGCCAATTTTACCGTCGGATATCCCGAACCCTACAAAGGGCAGGCGGAGCTGATCGCCGGCCTTCTGGTCGATGCCGAGATCCGCCGGCTCGCTATCGGCCCTGAGGATCGCGACGACATCGAGCGCCAGATGGTCCATCTCCTTGATCTGTCCTCCCCGTCGCGGCTCAGCGCCGACGGCGACCAACTGCTCAATCGCTACGCCGTTACCGGATTCGATCGCATGAGAACTGCAATGACCGAATGCGATAATCTGGAAGACTTCCTCGTCGGCTATCACCGCATCTGGGCGCAGGCATAGTCTCGAACCGCTTCGGGGGGGGCAATCAGGGATGCACATCAACCCAGCGCAAGTCAGCATCGGGGAAATGTTGTCGAACCGTGGTACGTTTGAGGTACCGAAATACCAGCGAAACTACGCCTGGGACGAGAGCCAGATTGCCTCCTTTCTCAAGGATCTCGACCTTTGCCGGGGCGCGCGTCTAGCTGATCCCGAGAAGCCACGGCATCATTTTTTCGGCGGGATCGTCACAGCCAGCGCAACGGCCGCCGGCAGCACGCGGCAGAATAATGAGCTGATCGACGGCCAGCAGCGCCTCGCAACCTTCATGATGCTGATGGTTCAGGTCAAACAAACCATGCTTCGGCTCGGCCATGACGCACAGGGCGGCGGCGACCAGGGATTGCACGATTTTCTTGTAGCTAAGGCCAAGCTGATCGCCGATCGCTACGAGACGTTCAGCGACAGTATTGCCATGCGGATCGTGCAGGTGCCGCGGGTCCAGCTCTCCGTACCCGATCAACCCTTTTTCGAAGCGATGCTCCGCGGCGCAACGCCGCCGCCGCAACGGCGCTCTCACGAGCTTCTTGCGAGTGGATTTGCCGCCGTCGGCCAGCATCTGGCCGCGATCGTCGATGGCCTCCCCAATGTTGCCGCCAAGACCGCCGCGCTCGAGACGATCGTCCAGGTGGTCGAGACCGACTGGACGGTGATACACATGGCCGCCACCCAGCGGAAGGACGCCTATATGCTGTTTCAGGTCCTGAACGACCGGGGCCGCAGCCTGACCGAAGGTGAGTTGCTGCGCGCAAGCACCTTGGAGGCGATCGAACCTATCGCGCCGGCGCACGTGATGGAAGCTGTTGAGCAGGGCTGGGATGCGATCCTTTCGGGCCGCAACCACGATGTCCGCATGGGCTTGCAATGGGTGCATGCCTCGCAGGTCGGCGAGTGGCCCGGCCGTTCAACCTTGCTGGCCGATCTCACCCGCAATCTGTTTCCACCGTTAGCGGCCGAAGATCCACTTACGCGCGCGCAAGTAGATGACGTGGCGGCGTCGGTTGCCTCGGTGCAGCGCGACTTCAAGATCATCGACGAAATGCTCGCCGGCGAATGGCCAGTTGCAGCGCATGCCGCGATCCGCGCCTGGGACAGGGACCGGTTGCGCCTCCTCATCGTCCATCTCAAGCAGGTCGATTGTCTGCCGCTATTGATCGCAGCCAGCCTGTTGCCGCCGCCGCTCTTTTCCGAGGTCGTCCAGGTTCTAGAGCGCTTCTGTTTCCGCTATCGGATTCTGGTCGATGGACCGCCGCTGGAGGCGATTGCCATCTACGATCGCCACGCAGTCGACATCCGCCGCGACCCTGCTGCCTACCGGCCGGGCAGCTTGGTTCGAGAATTGCGCGAGTTGATCGATCGGTTGGCGCCCGACGAGGTGTTCCGCCCGCGGCTGGAAGCACTGCATTACACGCGTTCGGAGAGCCGCAAGCCGCTCAAATATTTCCTAACGACCCTCGAGCATTTTGCCCGCTGGTTCGACGATGGCGCTCGAGGCCGCCCAACCTGCCGCGACAACACCCGCGTTCTCGATTTTGAGAACAGCACGATCGAGCACATCTATCCAGAGAATGCCGCACAGCCTGACGTGTTGCTTGAGCCGTATCTCGACACATTGGGCAATCTCACTATCCTTAGTCCGGAAGACAATGACGCCGCTGGTCAGAAGAACTTTACCGATAAAAAACGCTACTTCGAGATCTCGCAGAACATCCTCAACCGCCAAATCGCCGCGGAAGCGGACTGGACGGCCGACGCGGTTCGCCAACGGCAGGAACGTCTGGTGCGAATGGGTCTGAGGGTGTTCACGTTGTAGCGTCAATATTCGGCGCTGAGGCGGTGAGACGCTGAATTTCAGCTATCATGAGTTCGGCCGCGCGCGCCATTTCATCCTCGGTGGTGAACCGGCCCGGTGAAAGGCGGAAAGCGGTTCGGGCACGGGGCGTGTCGCCGAACATCGCGAGGAGCACGGGCGAGGTCTCGATCTTTTCGGTGGCGCAGGCCGAAGAAGCCGAGAAGCTGATGTAGTCGCTGAGCCGCCGGATGAGCGCGAGTGGCTCGACGCCTGGAATCGATAGTGAGAGATTATTGGCGATGCGCCACTCTGGATCGCCGTTGAACTGAACACCGGCGATAGACGCCTCAAACTGCGCGCGCACTAGCGCCAGCATGGCATGGAGACGCGCGGCATCGCCAGCGCCCTCACGCCTCGCCAGTGCGAGCGCCTCACCCATACCGACGATCGCGGGCGCGTTGAGCGTGCCCGGTCTTAGGCCGCGCTCCTGACCGCCGCCGAAGAAGATCGGGGCCAGACGAGCGCGGGGTCGCCGCGAGCGGACATAGAGAGCGCCGATCCCCTTCGGGCCATACGCTTTGTGCGCCGACAGGCTCGCCAGATGGACATTGTCGCGCTCGACATCGAGCAGCCCGAAGGCACCAACTTGCGCTGCATCGCAATGGAACAAGATGTCGCGCGCGGCGCAGAGCGCTCCGATTTCGGCCACGGGCTGACGCGTGCCAACTTCGTTGTTGGCTGCCATGATAGAAACGATCGCGGTATCTTCGGTGAGTGATGCTGCAAGGGCGTCCAAGTCGATCCGGCCCGATTTGTCTACCTGCAGCACGGTGAGACGCCAGCCTTCGCGCTCAAGTGCCCGGCACGGCTCCAGCACGGCCGGATGTTCAATCGCGCTGGTGACAATGTGGCGCTTGTCCGGATTGGCACGCGCGACCCCCAGCAGAGCGATGTTATTCGCTTCGGTGCAGCCGCTGGTGAACAGGATCTCGTTCGTACGAGCGCCAATCGCTGCGGCGATTTGCTCGCGCGCCTGGTTGACGGCTTGGCTCGCCCTGTGACCATGGGCATGCTCAACGCTCGAGGCATTGCCGAACAACTCGTCGAGGTAGGGCAACATAGCCGCCCGCACACGCGGATCGATCGGCGTCGTTGCGTTGTGGTCGAGATAGATGCCGTGCGCCATCTGGCCTCACGCCACGGGAACTAGCCGCAGCACGTCAGCAGGGGTTTTGGCCCTTACCGACAATGTCCCAACGCCGCGATGAATATGACCCTGCAGCCGCGTAAGGAGCTCGTCATTTCCGAGCGGGTCGGACGGGGCGGCGCCCTCCTCGACCCAGCGCAGTAGCGCCGCGAAAAGCGCGCCATATTCACCGGTCAGAGTATAGGCATTGAACTCCGACCCCTCCTCATCGGGCGGATGCGCACCGCCGAGCGGACCTTCCTCAAGCGATGCCATCAACGCGATCCGACACAGCAGATTGGGGGTCAAACCGGTCCGTTGACGGAGCGAGCGCAGCTTGCTTGTCGCGTCGGTTGAGATCTTAAGCTTGCTGTAGTGCACGGAGCCTCTCTGTAGAACTATCACTGCCGAAGTAGCCTGGCGTCACGTCGGTTCGGCCGTCGTGCTGGTCGAAATCCAATCGGAAGCTGTGTGAGATGCTAGGTTTGAGCGTCTTTAAAAGTTGCTCGTCGATCTCGGTGTCAGTCGACAGCAGGATCACTTGATGTGACGCTTGCGGGAAATAGCGCTCGACCAGCTTCGCTCGGTGCTCGGAATCGAGTCTGGCGAGCGGCGTATCGATGATCATCGGCAGCGGCCTGCCGCTGGTGCGGGCTAGCGCCCAGAGCATAGCGACCGCATAAATCTGCTTTTCACCCGCGGACAGTGACGCCTTGGGCATGGCAATGCCGGAACGATCTATCAGGGTGGTGGCGAAGCTGACCGGGTCGATTTCGATGTCGACGACCAGATTCTCCTTGCGCGCAAGTTGATTGAAGCACCGCACGAACTCATTTTTGAGCCGGCCAAGCTTGTGGGTGAGCAGCCGTTCCTCATAATCGCCCAGCGCCTGCGCGGCCCGCGCGGCGAGCGCCGAGCGCTGCTGCGCCTTATCGGAACCTGCTTGCTCGTTTAGCAGCCGCTTCTGCTCGCGTTCGAGCGTGACGAGCTGCCCCTTAATGAGCTTCCATTCTTCCTGGCGGGTACCCAGCGCCGCCTCGGTCGCCCCCAATTTGCGTTCGCTCAGCCGAAGCTCATCGAGTAGCAGTCCGGCAGACGCATTGTCGGCGCGACCAAGCGCCGTCTCCAGCGTGCGGGCACGGGCACTCAGTCGGTCCATTTCGGACAGAAGATCGGCTGCGCGTGGTCGGACGATCGATTCGACCTCGTCGAGGCGCGCAACTGCGGCCGTGCCGTCGCCGACCTCGCGGATGGCCGGGCAGTCGGATGCAGAGCCTGGCGCACGGGTCCGCGACCGCAGGAATGCTTCAAGATCGCCCCAGTGCGCGGTGCCCCATTTGGCCGAGCGGGCGGGGTTTCCATCGACCCGCCATTCCGCGATCGCCTCAAGCAACGACGCCGTCTCGCCTGCATCATGGCCGACACCCGCTCCGGTCAGAGCCTTGCGGAACGCGGCGGTGAGTTTGGGCGCCATCGCGAAGGGCAGAAGCTTATTGGCGGTATCGCGCAGTTCATGCTCAGCATGTGCCATGGCTCGGCGGACGTCGCCGCGCTCAGCTTCTATCTTGTCACGCTGGACGGCCGCGTCGCCGCCCTCGGCTACAAATTGGCGCCGCACCTGCTCGGCTGCACGCGCCTGGGAATCTCGTTGCGCGACAAGCTCGGCAACTTCGTCGCCTAAGGTTGCGGCACGTCGCTCGGCTACCTGAATATCGCGGTTGACCGCCTCGAGCCGCGCAGCTGCAGCGCTGTCATCTTCCTTTTGATGCCGAGCGATATAAAGACCTAGATCGACCCTAAGCCGGCCGACGAGATCAATGCCGAGCAGGCTTCGAATGGCGCTGCCCAGCTGTTCATCGTCCTCGCCTCCCTCAGCAATCTCGCTGATCTTCTCACCATCGAAGAAAAACAGTTGCGAGACGCCCGGCGGGACCAGCTCATGTAGAAAGCTGTGCCACTCTTCGCGAGGCACTGAGGTGATCGTCTCACTATCCTTCAGAAGGTCGAGCGTCTCTACAACGCTGCGTCCCCGGGTCGCCCACTCACGGCGGATCTTATAACGATGGATCGTGCCGGCCTCGGCATAGTCGAACTCCAGCGAAACTGCTGCGCCGTCGCTGCCGGAATGTCGACTTATCCGGTCGCGCAGATAAGCTTCATAGTCAGCCTGTGCGACCCGCGCGCCGAGCGCGCGCCGGCCATAGAGCGCGAGCCGAACGGCTTCGAGAAAGGTAGTCTTGCCGACACCATTCTTGCCGCCGATGAGGATCACCGGTGCGCTGCTGCCCTCGCGCCGCCGGGGAATTAGGTCGAGCGTGGTTGTGCCGGCATAGACGCCGAAGTCCTGAAGCATGATGTTGCGTAAGATCACGCCGACATACCCTTCTCGAAATCGAGCGTCGGTTGCATCTCAAGCGCTTCCAGCTCCTCGTCGCTTTCGACTTCCTCAGCTTCACGACCAGCCAGACGCTCGTCCAGAACCGCGTCGAGATCACGCCATTCCTGACGGAATAGATCCTCGATCCGGGTGTGGACCGCGTGGCGTCGCTTGAGGCCGTGCGCCGCGCGCTCGACGTCGAGAAGCTTGATCACTAGTTCTGTCGGCACGCCGCGCTCGCGGCAGATCTCGTCGAGCAGGCGACCATCGTCGGTGGTGAACGCGATGCTGTCTTCGATCACCCAGTCGAGATCGCGGCCTAGGGTTTCGCGGACTATCAGCGGCACGGAATCCGCCCAGTCGCCGCGTTCGGCGCGCCAGATCCGGCGAATTTCGTGTAGCTCGGCGTCGTGGATCAGCAGGGTATCGTCGCCCGGCGGAGCTTCGCGCTGCACCTTGATCTGCGTCTCGAGGAGTCGGCTCAGCAAGATCTTGCAGAAATCGAGTGTGTAGGGGCCGGGCACAGGCGTGTCGGTGCCCTTGATAAAGGCGATCTGGCCGTTACGCCGCCGGTACTCGCGATAGAGCCTCTTTTTCTCAGGGGACTGGGTTTCGGCGAGCAGGTCGCGGAAATCGAGCAAGGGTTCGAGCCAATCCTCGCCGGAATCGATCATTGCCTCCATCGAGCGGTCCCGCTCGACAACTGTGCACACCCAGCAACCAAACCGCGAATTGCCGCAACTCGGTGTGGTTGTGTCGACGACCAACGGGCACTCGCCGGCCTGAGCATTGCGATACATCGCGACTAGATCGCGATTGTCATTGCCCCAGGGCGACGGGTGCTGGAGCAGATAGGTCCACACGTCATCGGTCGAGAACGACTCGATCGGCGCATAGACGAAAGCGTTCAGCAACGAGGAATGGCGCGACAGCGCCGATCCCTTGATCTTGTGGAACGACATGACCTGGGCGCGGGTCGCACTCTCGGAGGTGCGGACGCCGAGCACCATTACGACTTCGCCGAACTCGGCGACTCGTCCGCGGATGAAATCGTTGGCGGGTTCGATCTTGAGGCGTTCGGTGCACCAGCGGAAGCGCCGCGACGGTGCAGGATAGCCGCGCCCAATCATGTTGACCCAGAAGCTGCGGTCGACGTTGGGCGTAACCTTCTCGGTCTTGATGGGGAGGCCCTGATCCGCAGCAGACTTGGCGATCCGCTCCAGCGTCACATCGATGTAGCGTACGATCACAGGCGTTTCGACGAGCGTATCCGAGCTGATCACGTAGATTGGCTTCTGCCGATATTCGGGCGGCAGATCCAAGAGCGCGGTCCAGATCATCTGCAGCGCGCAGGTCGAGTCCTTGCCGCCGGAATAACCCACCACCCAGGGCCGGTTGTCCGAAAGATAGACGTCGCGGATTTCCTGGTAGCGGTCGGCAAGGCCGCTGCCGTCGAGCGCGGATTGCTTCACCATCAACTCGCCGCCCGCAATTGAGGCATCTCGGCCGGGGCATAGAGATCCTCGACCTTCTGCGCGTCGGGCGTCAGCGCCATGCCGAGGGTGCGAACGATGACATTGGTGACCAGCGTCACGTTATTTTTGGAGATATTGACCTTGCCCGCGACCAGCGCGCGATTATCCCATAGTGTCCGGTTGGCGCGCGACCAATCCAGGTCCTTTAAGTGCGCGAGCCGCTTCTTCCAGTCCCTGGGCGTCGAGGCGAGTAGTTGCGCCCCCGCCTTGCCGATCGCCTGGACAGCGACGCCATGGGCATGGATACAGTCGCGGCGCAACTCATAGGTCGATACTTCGCGCGTCGCGACACGTTGCCAGTCGGGCATATTGGCGATGACCGCTGTCCAGAAGTCGATCGCCAGCGCCTTGTCGTGGTCATCGACCCTGCCCGACTTGGACTTGCCGATCAGCTCCATCGTCGCTTGGTGGATGCTGCTTAGCGTGAAAAACTTGGTCGAGCGGTTCGAAATGCTGGTGCTGTCGTAACAGGTGAAGTCGCGGAACAGCGGAATGGCCGCAGTCACCTCGCGAGACAGAGCGGCAAGCGCGTCGCGATGGTTGTAAAGCAGCTTGATCGATTTGGTCGGCTTGACCGCGTGGATGTTCAGATCGGCGAACATTTGCTGCGAGCGTTTGAGCCCCCGGTCGGCGAACACTACCACCGAGATAGTTTCATTGCCGAGCGAAGGGCGCTCGCGGATAGCTTCCTCGATCGCCGCGCGGCGGTGCTGGCCGTCATTGATCAGGATCGTGGCGCCAAGATCGATGCGGAGCTGGCCGACCTTGCGCAGCGCGCCTTCAGCGGCGGCGGGAACGAATTCGATCTCGCCATCAATCGAGGCACAAAGGGATGAGAGAATATATTCACTCGCATTGTTCGCGATGTAGCTCGCGATGGCCGGCACCCGAGCTTTGTTGAGCACGCGCTGGGCGCGTAGGTCCGCCGGCATCGCCTCATCGTCGAACTTGAACAAACGCGGCACAACCTTGAGCGGCACCATAATCACATAGTAGGCACTGCCCGCTTGAACGCCGCGGATGGCAGTGAATTCCAGACTGTCGCCATCCATAAGCGCGCTCCTTCCATGCTAGCTGATGATAGCCAGAGCGGGATTTGGAAGTCAATTGGGGCCGGGTGGAAGTGGCCTTTTCATCCCAAAAATCACTTCCTCACTGCCCATTCCGACCGCAACGCTGAAAGCGTCGAGGGCAATCAACCCGAAGCCGATGACGGCACCCAGGGCTTACCATCGACGTCGTGTGCCTCCCTCACAATGCCATGACTGATGGCGTACGGGTTCTCACAGAATGCCGGGAACGAGTAGGAGCCAGTGGTGGTCGAGCGCAAACGCGCCACGATCGAGGTTTCGGCGCCGACGATGCCAGTCGAGCCTCTGACGCTGCGCGCGCGTGGCCGAAGCGGACGGCACCAGCCAACTGATCGAAGCCGTCGACGACCTCAGGCGCATCGCCGCCTAACGCTCAGCTGCGCCCTGTGATGCGCGGCGGCAGCTTGACGTCCGCAGGATCCTCGCTCAGCGCCTCGGCGTAGGCCTTCAGAAGCTGGTCACGGTCGCGGTCCTCGAAGCCGAGCATGTGCTTGAGGAGGCGGATGGTCAGGCGCACCCGTCCCGGCAGGATCTTCTCCTCGCTCACGCTGTAGAGCAGGTCGCGGTAGGGGCGGTCGGTGAAGCGGCGCGGCAGCGTCGCGAGAACCGCGACCGCGGCCCGCACGCTACCCCCCTCGTCGACCAGCTGCGGGACCAGGCGCACGAACACGTCCAGCCCGGCCGAACGGAAGAGCACGTTCCTGTTCACGTAGCGCTCCGCCGCCACGACCGCCTTGGCGGCCGCGCCCCTCTTCGAGAAGTAGTCCTTAAGCTCGGGGATCGCCTTCACGAACGTCTCGATGAAGTCGACCACTCCCTTGTAGTAAGCCTCCAGCTCGGGGTCGGGCGGGCGCACGAAGCGTAGCTCCACTCGCCGCTCCCGCGTCATCGTGTTCACAACGTAGCCCAGCAGGTAATGGACGAAGTCATACAGCTTGATGATAGTCATGAAGTGCTCGGCATCGGTCGCCGATAGGTTGGCTGAGCCGTACTTGGTGAGCACCTGCCCTTGCGAGAAGAACGGGTGCTCCTCCACCAGCCGGCGGGTGATGATCGCACCGACGTCCGACTCGTCCAGCGCGATGATCTCTGACTTGTTCACGGCCACGGCGGTCTTGTTCAGCGTGGTGAAGAGCTTGCGCGTGCGTCTTCGGCCCGCGTCCGACCGCTTGTGGGAAACGACGATAACGGAGATCTTCTCGTCTGCGAGCGCCTGACCGTCCTTCATCGCTAGCTTGATCCCGGCGAGCCGGTGCTGGCCGTCGAGCGCGAACAGCGTCTCGTTGCCTGAGAGGTGCAGGTATCCAAATGCCGAACGCGCCCACTCGGGCACCTCGCTGACCTCCTTGCCGGATCGCGCGCCCGCCGTTGGAGAGACTTTGAATTCCATCCATTCGGGCTCGCCGCCGTAGACCGCCACCACCAGTGAGTTGAAGAAGTGGTCACCCTCCGTCTTCAAGTATCGCGCGATCTCGGCCGCCCGCCCCGTCGTCAACGCGCGCTGGATGAGGTCCGACAGCTGGCGCCCCTGCCGAACCTCACTCACGTCGCTCGCGTAATCGATCCATGCGTCGGCATCCGCGAGCCTCATCACGGTCGTGTAGTATCGCCAGTCACCCATCTGCGCGGAGAGGGCCGGGAGGTGGATAGGGTCCTTCTTCAAGAGAACGCCCTCCTGATCCTCGCCACGTCGGCGTCGAAGTCGTTTATGTTGCCGTCCGGCCAGAGTGCGCTGATTAGCGCAGTCTCTATCGCCTTTAGATCGTTAGCGATCGGGTCGAGCTCGCAGAAGTAGAAGCGAACATGCCCGCGGTAGCGGTAGATGAAGGTGCCCACCTTCGCCCTCACGCTCTCCTCCAGTTCGTCAAGATATTCCTTGTATCGCTGCCACAGCGTGCGCTTCTCGGAACCGGTGGCTCCAACCTCACCCACATAGAAGAGCCAGGAGCTGGGTGGGAAGTCCGTGTGCGGGGGCTGGACGGCAAAGGCGTAGAGGCCGGGCCGCTTCGGGACCTGCGATCGGTTGGCCTTGCCGAAGTCCACCTGCTTCCAGACGAGCGGAGTGGAGGACCCGTAGCGCCGCCAGCTCGGGGGATGGAGGACAAAGTCCTCCATGTGCCGCTTGATGTCCGCGACCGCCGCCTCGTGCTCCGCCGCGGCCACTCTCCTGCGTCTTGCCTTCAGGGCGCCTGCAGCGCTGCTCGTCCCCCCAGATGCCAACTATCGCTTCCCCACCGACTCAGACCACGTTCATTCGGCCATTCCAAGCAGCGTGCAGCAGAAACGTCCACTATCCAAGCCTGAGCTTAGAGCGCCGGCCGGAGATGCCGCATTGTACGTGCACGCGCGTTGAGAACGGATCGCAGTTCTACGGCCGAGCGATTTCAGCGAAAAATCCTGTGTTTGGCGGTCTCGAGGTTGTTCTCGTGGGGTTTCCGCCGTACTCGCATGCCAAAGGTGATTTTTATGTCAGGATTATTTATAATTCCGATCCGGATAAGGTTGAAAATATTTTATTTATCTATAATACAACCGCCGAATCGCACGCCAGTTATCTCCGAAAGCTTGACGTCAAGATCGCGGAAGCGCGCTTACGCGTGCATCAGACGGCGGTCTGCGTTCGTATGTGAAAGCGCTGAGTGGCACGACTCCTGGCCTTAAAGCGGTGCTGCTGCGCCACTTTGTCCTCACGTAACTCACCGCTGATGTTCAGAGTGTTGGGTTTCTGGCGTCAGGCCACCCTGCGGCAACAGGCGTACGACGCATTCTGGAGACCGATCAAAGCGACGCGCTCGCGCCTCCCAGTGGATAGCTGTCGACGTCTATATCCATCTCGAAGTCCGGAACAGCCACACGGAGGTCGCCAATGCGTCGGCGAGTGTGTCGAGTCGTCGGAATTTCCGGAGCGAGCTGCAGCTCAAGTGGGTTGTCGAGGGCCCAGAGGATACGTTCGGTTGACAGTTCTTCAGGAGGGATAATGTGCTGGGTCGAGACCACCTCGCCCGTACCGGATTCGATGTAGGTGACCTTGGAGCCCACGGTAATCGCCTTGCGGCCTACCTCGGCGATCACAGGCACCCCCTCGAACTTCCAGCCGTCGACATGGTCTAGCGTCGTCAAGACCAAAGGCTGGACGTGAACCACCTCATTGGCGTTTCGGCGCCCCGCGACCGAGACAAGCCATTCAGGGTGCTCCCTGATAAAGGCGCAGGCAACCTTAGCTTGTCGACAGCCCCATTCGATCGTCTGACGGTTGCGCCAATGGTCATAGGGGCTAACCCCAGAGCCGATCAGCGCCTTGATCTGCAGCACGACCAGAAGGTCGTGCCGCTTAAGCAGCATGTCGATGTCGGTGATCAACCGCCCGCCTCGACGCAGCTGGAGGTTTCGTCCCAGGATCGTCCAAGAGCCGTCTTCAAAACTCCTGGCGTAGAAGTCTTCCCACACGCGGCCATAGGCATCGCCGAGCGGCCCTCCGCCGTTGACCAGGGTTTCGCGCACGGACAGGTTCCAGACGCCGCCATCCGACGCGAGCACGGAGTGTGCAAGGTTTTCGGAAACGCGTACGAACGGGTGACGGATAAGCTCGTAATGGCTTCGGGCCGGGAGGGTCACCGTCAGAGCCCGTAGCGCCTGCTGGATACCCTGCCCGCCACCGCGATTAAGGCCGTCGGCAATGTCGCCCAAGGGAATATCTGGCGCGGAGAGGAGATGGCGGCGCCCGCGCGGAAGCGTGCGGCGAACACCAACCGCCGCCATCATAAACCATCGAAGGAGGATGGCTGCGTTATAGTGCGTTTGCGCGATGGCATCGCCGCCGGCGGCGATGAGGAGGTCATCCTCGGCGTTCACGGCTATCAAGACTGCCGCGCTGGTGTGGAGGATTGGATCTAGTTCAACCGTCTTGGGGTCGATGCCTCCGAGCCAACTGTAGAAGTCCACCGCGGCCTCCAAGGTCTGTCGCTCCTGCAATTTCAGGGTATCGCGCACAAAACGCGGTGCGCGGGCACGGTTTACGTTGAGGACCAAATCCCTACGAATGGCCAAAATCCTGAGCAGCGTTCTACGGGCATCCGCATGGTGGAACACGACGGCCGGGGGGGTTTCAGAGATTTCGCCAACCTCGAGGTCGCCATAGGTCACGCCGTCGAACAGCCATTCCAGTCCATTCAGCTCCGACGCGATGAGGCTTGCCTTCAGCATCCGCTTCTGCGCCGCCACTCGATCGCTGCGGCCAAGGTTCGGGCCGTTGGGCGCGAGCGCGATCTTCGATGCCTCGTTCAGGGCCCGCAGGACAGCGTACGTCGTGTCGTTTGTGAGGCCGTTGAGGTCGTGCAATAGGCGCTCATAGTTGGCGACCGATGTCGAAGCGGCGATGTCGAGCTGCGGTAGGTGGTCGAGCAAGCGGTCGAACGCGCCACCGGCGGCGCCGATGAGTTGCGCCGCATTTAACTTGGGCAAGGCGTGCAGCACGACCGCGAGACGCGCCTGGATCTTTTGCTTGGTCGCGTCGAAGAGCTTCGCAAATGTCAGATAGCGACGGAAGGCGGCAGCGGCCGCGGTGTCCAGGCGTGCCTGTGCGCTGGCGGACAAGATCTCAAACACCGCCGCTTGGTCAATTGCGCGGATGTGGGTGACAAGCCTCTGTTCTCGGAGCGCCGTCAGAATGAGCGGCCTGGGCTCTTCCTGGAGCCGCGTCCGGAACGTTCCGACGTCGCCTGCTTCAAGCGCCTGTCTGAGCGCCTTCAGGGTTCGCGCGAGGTGTTTTCGTTCTGCGTCCACCCGAGAAACCTCACCGTTGCCGACGTCGCGATAGAGATCAACGCGCGAGCCGTCCCAGTGATAGTCAAAGTGGCCGCCCTGGACGACGTTGAATGCCCGGTCGGGGTAGCGATCTGTTCGAAGACATTGCGGACCGGGAAGACTGGCCACTCCTGGTCGGACCCGGTTTCCACGTTGGACATCACCGAGCGCACCGGAGTGATATCCAACGCACAGGCGCGGGCCCGCATGGGTCGGGCCGCCTTCGATGGGCGCGTTGGATATCGCGAGGCGCCGAATGCCGGTTGCGGGCCAAGGGCTTAGGTCCGCGTTGGATATCACGGACGGCGCGGCGGACTTGGCTCGCCCATGCGCTCAGGCCAAGTGCAGATAAGTATCGAATCGCGTGTGATGGCGGACATGGTTTGTGCACCCGAGCCGTTACGGCCTGAGAGGCCGCTGCCGCTCGGGTGGGGAGCAGGGACGAGACCAGAGACGATGGAACAGGGCGAAGGCAGCTTCGCCGAAAACCCCGGAATGACGTGACAACGGGGTGGGAAGGGCAACGCGCACAGCGTCCGCCTGAGGTCGGCCAGGCTCCTTCGATCCTCCCTCCCGATCACGGAACATCCAAAATGACAGACCCTCACGCGCCCGCCGGCGCGCACGAACCCGGCTGCGCCCTTGAGCCTACCGGCTTCTGGGTGCGCGCCCGCGTCCAGCATGCGCGCCGCCACATGGACGGCCTCCTGCTCACGCTCGAGCCGCTCGATACGCACCGGCCCGGCAAGCTCGCGGCCGTTCTCTCCCGCGACTTCATCCACCAGTGCGAGGCGGCCTCCGGCGTCGTGCTCGATCTCGATCACCTCGTCGGCGAGCACACGCTGCTGCTGACTCTCATCGTCGATCCGCTGCTTGGGCTCTCCGGGCGCATCATCGGCCTCGACCGCGGCTGCTTCCTGAAGGCCTGGGCGGAGCAGGACGCGGGCGTGCAGGCCGCGCTCGAGGCGAACAGGTTGTGGGGCCGCCAGCGCGGCCTGCCCGCCCCGCGCAAGCTCCGGCGCGTGGTCCTGATCGAACCGGATGACGGTGCGCCTCAGCGGCTCGGTGACGAACTCGCGCGCTGGTTCGACCAGGGCATCCTCGAGCTGATCCGCTTGCCCGTCGCCTATGAGGAGCCGGGCTCGGTCGCGGCGCTGCACGAGGCATTTGGGATGGCCTACGACCAGTTCGAGTGGGGCACCCTCGATGCGGTGATCGTCGAGCCAGGCCCGGGGTTCGCCTTCCGCGCGCTGTCCGACGAGAGCCTGATGCGCCGGATCGCGGTGCTGCCGGTGCCCGTCCTCTACCGCCGCGCCGGCGTGCCGACACTGCTCGACGGCATGGCCTATCGTGCCCTCGACACCGCCGAGGAGATCCTTCGCATCCTGAACGAGGTGCTGCGCGGCGAACTCCGGACGGGCGGTCTGTCGCGCCTTCAGGCCATCGCCCGCGAGATCGGACCAGTCCCGGCTGCCGATCCCAAGCTCACCGATCAGGGCCCTGCCTCCCAGGGTCCGCTCTTCGACTGACGGAGATGAACCGCCGGTCCGGCTGCTCCCTCCAGGCAGCCGGATCGGCTCCACACGCACACTCCTCCCCCGGCTCCTCACGGCTCTCGGACGAGCCTTCCCGCTCCCTCGACAACACGGACCCCAACTGAACCATGCGCCATCACAGATTCCAGAGTTGGCCGGAGACGCCGCGCCAGCCGCGTCCGGCCCCACCGCCGGACGGCGCCACGCGACGCCCGCCCGATGCAGGCGAGCCGGCTCGCGCCGGCGATCCAGTCGTCGGCGAGCTGCGCGACTTGATCGGCTGGCTGCGCCAGCGCCTGTGCGGCGAGCACACCGTGCGCGCCAGCGTGCTGACCGTCGAACCGAACGGGTCCGACAGCTATCTCATCCTGCTCGGCGAGGCGGAGGCCCGCCTCAGTAATGATCCGCCCCGGCTCAAGGCGCGGCTGGATGCCGCCGAACTCGGCGCTATCCGGGCCGAGCACGGCACCGACTTCGATCCGGCCGGACTCATCAACCGCACCGTCACGCTCACCTTGCGCACGAGCCTGCGCCAGCGCTTCGGCCGCGGGGCCGGCGTCCAGGCCAAGGTCATGCAGCTGCTCTCAGTCGGTCAGGTCCCACTCGAGGCGCATCTCGAGCGTGAGCGCACGCTGCAGCGGCTGCGCTTGGAGGGGCGGCGCTTCGGACCCGACACCTGGAACGAGCCGGAGGATCCCCGCGGCATCGCCCTTGTCGTCTCGGAGCACGGCGACGTGCGCCGCGACGTCGAGCATGTGCTGCAGCCGCTCGAAGAGGCCGGGCTGATCCGGGTCCACCGGGTCTGGGTGATCTTCGAGGGGGCGAGCGCGGAGCGTTCGCTGGTCGAGGCCTTCGCCCGGGTGGCGGGCCTGAATCGGGAGCACGGCCTGTCGGCGACACTCGTGTGTCGGGGCGGTGGACCGGTCGAGGCGTTCCGGCCTCTCAACGCCTTCGCGACAGCGAGCGCTGCCGCAGCGGCCGAGGTTCCGAACCTGATCACGGGGCTGGGACACGCTGGCACGCCATGCACCGCGCTCGACACGGTGGCGGCGCGCTGCGAGCCGACCCCGACCGCCGCGGCGATGCTGGTGCGCGGGCTCGTCGAGCGCACCGGGATCCGGGCGGAGCGCGCGCTCGCAGGCCTCGACGCCGCGGTCGAAGAGGAGCTGGAGGCGGCCGGCCGCATCGCCCTGGCTCGGGTCGGGACCGCGTTCGAGGCGGCGCTGCGGGATCTCACGGCTCAGGCCGATGATCGGCTGCGGCAGCTCGACCAAGCGGTCGAGCAGAGCCTGCTCGCCAACCTCGCCGCCGCGACCGGCATCACCACCAAAGTGGCTCCGGCCACGGCAACCGCCGAGAGCGATCGCCTCGACGAGACCGAGGATGACGGCCTCCTCGGCGATGCCCTGGCTCTGGTGATCGCGGCCGGGAGCGGCCGGGTCGTCACCACGGCCGAGCAGGCCCGCGCGGAGGCAGACCTCCTGCTGCACTTCCCGGACGGCGTCGTACCCGCCCGGGTCGCTCACCCTGAGACCACCCAACCCGCGACCACGCACTGACCCACACCGAGGAGACCACCATCATGACCATGACCCATACCCCCGCGATCACCACTGCCCGCGAGACGCCGAGCTTCCTGGCGGCGGTGAGGCGCATCGAGGCGCTGACCCAGGAGATCCGCCGCGATGGGCTGGCCGCGTTCGAGAAGGCCGAGGCCGCCTACGCGGAGGTGCAGGACCTGCGCGCCGTTCTCACCGCGCGCATCGCGGACCTGCGCCGCCGCGGCTCCTAGACCACTGCAGTCCCGCTCCGACACGACCGGGGCGAGATCGGAGCACCATCGATGTGCAGGAGGGCTCGTTCACCGACGCGCCCTCCGCCGTAGCTGTGAGCACCGCTCCAAACCCCGTGAGGGCACCCCGGATCGAGCCGAGCCAACCCGCACCGCGGGCTATCCGGCGGGCTCGAGGCGCCCGCGCGACAGAGCCCGATCGATGGACCGGCCGACGCCGATGAGCCTGTCGCCTCGACCACGCCTTAGTCAGAACGGCAGCTCGTCGGAGCGTCCGGGCGCGGTCCCGCTCGCCGCAGTCCCGGTCTCGATCCGCTGCGCGTGTCCCTTTGCAAACGCCGCCAGGCCGCTGATCTCGGCCCGGTGGCGGGAGACGGTCGAGACGGGATCGGGCGGCAGGAGGTTCTGCTTCTCCGGCGCGGTCGACCCGGAGGTCGATCCGGCATCCCGAACCGGGTCCTGCACGGGTCTCCCGGAGGCCACCTCACCGGCACGAGCGGGTTCCCCGGGCATCCGCTCGTCAGGCTCGGCCGCATCGGCATCGCGGCTGGTCGCGCTCCCGCCCGGCGCCTGCTCCACGGACGGGACTATGTCAGTCGGCGCGCCTATCGGCTCGCTGCCGGCCGGCCGCGCCTTCGTCCTCGCCGCTGCCGGATCGACGGCCGGCTTGCCGCGTCCGCCGCTGCTCGCCGCCGGCTGCTTGCGGGCCTTGAGCGAGGCCGATTCCACGACCTTGGTCGCCTCGCCGCAGCCGCGCCGGAGCGCCCGCTCGGTGACCAGGAGTGCGTCGAGGTCGAGGTTCAGCGCCTTCACGGTCTCCGCATCCAGGCTCAACGCCAGAGCGATCTCCGTATCGCTGTACCCGCGCCGGCGCGCCTCGGCCACGAGCGGCTCCAGTTCGGCGAGGTAGGCCTTCCGGGTGAGCGGTTGCGGCCGCGCTTGCGGCGGCTGCTGCATCATGGCCCGCAGCCTGTCGCGGCCGGCGGCCACGGCCCGGGCCAGCGGATCGTCAAGACCTGTGTTCATGCTTCGTCTCCGTGTCGGTCCCGGTCGCCGTCGCACCCGATGTCCGCGGTCGGTCCGGACCACGGCCAAGCTAGGCACCGGTGAGCGGTTCGCACAAGCGCCGCGGAGAATATTTAGCAGCTTGACGAACACCTAAATCCGAGCGTCTAGAAGATCTGATTAGGATTATATGCGGTCGATTCGGTCTTCGCGTCGGCGACGAGAGCGATGTGGATTGCTGCTAAGGCACGCGGTGCTTCCACTTCCGAGCACTATGGCGATTCGGTACTGCATTTGACGAGCAATGATCTTTGAGAGAGCCTAAGCGTGGCCGCATCGACCGCACGCCGGTCGGTTCGGAGGCCGGCCGAGGGATGACCACCGGTCCGGCAGGCCAACAGCACGCGAGGCGAACAGGATGAGAACGCAAACGACGACAGCGCCCGGTCCGCGGACCCGCACCGCCACGGGCCGGGATCCGGGCGAAGTGGGGAGAAGAGGAGAGTGGGAAGGAGGGACGGCGGACCGACGAGACGGAAGGAGGAAAGACGAACCGAACCAAGGGGGGGAAAGGGGGGCAGGTCGCCCCTCGCAACCCGCCGGTTGCGAGCGGTCGGAGGGCGTTCGGCGCGTCCCGCTTCTCACCCCCCTCCTTGCCCTGTCGAGGCCGAGCCCCGAACCCCGTTCCCAGAACGACGCCACGAACGACACGCTGAGAAATGCCGGGGCGCATCTGGCGGGGGGCCGCTGATGACCGGGTCTCGCCGCTCCGAGAAGCGCCGACGCACCGAGCAGGTGCAGCTGCGCCTCTACCCCGAGGAACGCGAGCGCTACGCGGCCGAGGCGGCCGCAGCCGGCCTCACCTTGGCGGCGCTAGCCCGTAAGCGGCTCGCCCAGCAGCACGTCGTCGCCCGCGTCGATGACGAGCTGATCCGCGAGCTGCGCCGGCTCGGCGGCCTGCTGAAGGTCGCCATGCACAAGCCCGGCCTGGCGCAGGAAGCGCGGCGCATCCTGACCCTGATCGGCGAGGCGATCGCGCACTTGGTCGGTCATCTCGTCGGGCCGGCGCGATGATCTGCAAGCGCATGCCGATGCGCCGGGACGGGGCGGGCGTCGCCTGCCAGGTCCGGAGCCTGCTCGGCTATATCGACCGGGCGGGCCGCGACGCCGGGCGCGGCGGCCTCGTCGCGCGGGGCGGGCGCAACCTCGTCGCGCGGACCCGCTCCGCCCAGGCAGAGGAGATGATCGCCACGCTGACCGGCTGCCCGCGCGCCCGGCAGCCTCTGGAGCACCTCGTCCTGTCCTGGCGGCCCGACGAGCAGCCGGGCCGGCGTCAGGTCGAGCAGGCGGTGGCGATCCTGATGCGCGGGCTCGGCCTCGCGCACCATCAGGTGCTGTGGGCGCAGCACGCCGATGCGGCGGGCGTCCACCTCCACCTCGTGGTCGCGCGGGTCGATCCCGAGAGCGGCCGGCCGGCCGTGATCCGCTTCCTGATCAATGCCCTCGACCGGGCGGTGGCGCGCATCGTGTTCGCGCAAGGCTGGCAGCCGGAGGCGGGGGCGCGGTTCGAGGTGGTCGAGGAACTCACGACGGCACGGAAAGCAGCGAGAGGAGGGGACGATGACGAGTGGGACGGGTACGACACGGACGATTGGCCAGGGGCCGGCGGCGATGCCGAACACGGCGCAGGGCTTGCTCGAGCTCTCGGCGCGGGAGGCGCGGGCGGCGCATCGGGGAACGGACGCGATCCTGTCACTGCTGAAGCAGGGCGGCGGCGAGGACCCGGACGATCCAATGCTGGCGATCGTCGAGCTGCTGATGCTGGCCGAGGAGCGGGAGGAGACGATGGTCCGCGAGATCGCGGCAATCCGGCAGGATCTGGGTGTGCTGGGCGAGCACCTGCGCGCGATGAGGCAGGAGCTGTCGACGCTTCCCGGCAGGATCCAGGTCGTGCCGGCGAGACCGCCCGGACCCGGGTCGCAGCCCTGAGGCGACCGGGCGCCGGTCTGAAGCTGCGGGCGGAGCACTGGGAGCGGCAGCTCGGCGGCCTCCACGATGGACCTGACACGGATCCGCCGCCGGACCGCGAGGCGACCGCCGCGCGCCGGGCGCGGGTACTTGCCCGGATCGCACAGCTCGCCGGCGACGACGATCACGCTCGGATTGCCCGTATGACCCTGGCGCTGCGGCTGCGCGGCACGCATCCGCGGCGCTGGGACGACCTGCCGCTGGCCCGCACCCTGAGCGAGGCCGACACCCTCTCGGCACCGGCCGCCGCCCAGGAGGTGCGCCGGGGCGAGCGCAGCCTGGAGCGCGTCGCCATCGAGACCGTAGGACCGCTGATCGACGCGGCCGCGTCCTGGCCGGCGCTGCACGCTGCGCTCGCCCGCGAGGGCATCGCCTACCGGCGCAAGAGCTCGGGCGCGGTGCTGGTGATCGGCGGGAGTGCGGTCAAGGCCTCGACCTACCGCAAGGCCGCGCTCGGCCCGCTCACCCGACGGCTCGGCCCCTACCAGCCCGCGGCCGATGAAACGCCAGACGACGCGACGGCGGCCGGGATCGAGACCCTGCGCGGGGCTGATAGAATAGGGGGCGCGCCCACACGCAGCGCCGAGGCCGCGCCCGGCACCGACCCGCGCGTGTTCGCGGCGCTGCGGCAGGCGCGACACCGGACGGCGCTCGCGCAGGCGCAGTTCGCGCAAGCCTGCGCGCCGCTGCCGGCCGCCTCCTGGCGGGCCGA